>JAEAMG010000084.1_pt1 | contig 141709 bp, 88 predicted proteins | sample 8958741 | NCBI WGS metagenome assembly JAEAMG01 (sample SAMN16933256, study PRJNA681125) | bioreactor sludge metagenome | isolation source: anaerobic bioreactor treating anionic surfactant - SDBS | place: India: Bengaluru | collected 2019-02-28
CCATACAGGCCGACGGCCGTATCCACGGTTGCCGTGGCGCCGCCCGTGGCGAAAATCGCATGCGTGGCGCCGTCAAACGCGGGCAGGGTATCTCCAAACCAATTGTTGGTCGTGCTCATTAGCGGGTCCACGCCTTCACCGTCCCATGTGGCGTTGGTTGCTGTCACGGGAGGGCTGCTCAGAACATTGATCATACCGGTCCCGGTAAAGTGTGTGTCGTCGGCATGTGTCGCGCCGCTGGCGCTGGTGCCCCAGGTACCACTCGGTTGCTGTGCGCCGTTGAGAAAGAACCGGGTGACCGTCTCAATGAGACCTGAGGCGATCTTGATTTGGGCACCGTCGGCGATATACAAAGCGGACGTGTCGGCAAGGCCGGATTGCGTGCGCAATTCGAGAACGCCACCGTTAACTTTTGCATTCGCAAGCGCGCTGAATGCGGTATTCTGCGCAATCACCACCGTGCCGGTATTGACAATCAACTCGCCCGTGGTGGTGGAGGTGCCGTTTGTAATCACGAAAGTTCCCGCGCCATTCTTGACGAGGCTGACCGCGCCGGCGAACAGGCCGTTATAGAGACTGGTGGCGACACTCTGGTTTACAGTGAGCTTTGCCGGGGTTGGGCTGGTGACCGTGCGTGTGCCGGCGGTCGTGGCCCCGCTGACAAGCTGTGTAACCGTCTGGTTGTTGCCGTTGAGGTTGAACGTGCCGCTGGGCGAGTAGCCGACCCCGATTGTCAACGTTGTTCCCTCGGGCAGGGCATTGGTGATGTCGGTGCGCAACGTTCCGCTGGCTACGAGTGTGCCGCCCCACGAGTTGCCGGCCACGCCGAGAACTGTGAGCCCGCCCGAATCGGTCCAGAATGTGGCACCGGCGAGGTTGACCGGTTTTTGGTAGAAAGCGATCGTGCCGTTGGCGTTGAGCACCATGTCGCCGCTGCCGCTCGGGATCACGCCGCCGGTGATGGCCAGCGTCGCGCCGCCATTGGCGTTTAGGCGGATCTCGTTCATGCGGGTGAGAGGACCGCTGAGCGTGTTGCTGCCGCTTGCGCTCAGCAGGGAGTAGCCGTAGTTCGGGCGTTGGCCGCTGAGCGTGATCGGCTCCGTCAAATCGATGCCGCCGCTGAGTTGAAGACAGCCGGAATAACGGCAATGGACCACCGTGTTTCCGTTCGTACTGCCTAGCGCGCCGGAGTGGGTCACGGAGAGCTGGCCGTTGCTGACGGTGGTGGCTCCCTCATAGGTGTTGCTTCCGGAGAGCGTCAGCGTCGCGTTCGTGACGGAGACCCAAAGACCACCCGTGCCGCCGATGGCCCCGGCCAGCTTCACCGAGCTATTGACTCCGTAAATGGTCCGTGTCCCGCTGAGAGTCAGGGGCAGATTCACTGTCTGAGTGCTGGCAGAAAGATTCCGCACCTCTCCGTCCAGCGTCAGCCTGTTCCCGTCCAGGACAAAGGCGCCTGCACCGCCGTTGAACGTGAGGCCCGCAACAGCCAGGCCCTCGTCAAGCGTATTGGTGTTGGTCAACTTCGACGAACCGCCGAAAAAGAGCGCATCATTTGAAACGGGAGCCGTCGCATCACCGTCCCAGTTCGCGACCGTGCTCCAGTTGGCGTTACTCCCTCCACCGTCCCAGGTGCGGTCGGCCGCCAGCGCCGTGCCCGCGACAAGCGCTACACTCACACCTAGACAGGGAAACCAGTCTTTTCTATTCACTTTCGTATACCTTTCCATTTATCACATCCAAGCCCGCCGGTTGCAATCCGGCGGTGTAGAGTCTCCTGTCCCCACTCAGCGCTCGTCCGGATGGCTTACGAAGGGACGGCGATCATCGATATGGGTTCCTCTAAAGAATCGAGATCATCGTGCCGGAGTTATCGTGCAGAACCCTCAGGACGCCGGTGCCCGAAAAATGCGTATCATCTTTGTGGTTCGCTCCGCTGCTTGTTGATCCATACGTTCCGACGCGCTGCATTTCATTGCCATAGAACAGCCAGCCGACCGACTCGTTCACTCCCGCCGAAAGGCTGATTTTAGCAGTGGACGTTCCGGGGGCCGGCATTTTGACTGTGGCTGAGTTTGCGATGGATACCGAGTTCGAGAGTGTCAGCGTACCTGTGCCGCCCACCACGATATTGGTACTGTTCGGGCCGAACGTGCCGTCGCTGCCTACCACCAATGTTCCGTTGCTCACGACGAACCCGCCCATCGTCGAGGTCGCCGCGTTGGTGAGTGTCAGGGTGCCCGCTCCCAGCTTGAGCAGACTCACGGCACCGATGAATTTCCCGTCGAACAGCGTGTTGGTGCCCAAGCCTTGGTTGACCGTCAAGACTGCTGGCGCGACGCTGGTGATCGTGCGCGTGCCAGGAACGGTCGTATCCACGAATAGCTTACTCGTCGTTTGATCGTTTCCGTTGAGGTTCAGTGTGGCGCTTGGGCTATACCAGACCCCAATATGCAGGGCGGCGGCCGCAGGCAACGCATCGGGCACTTCACAGCGGATACCTCCGCCCGCGCACAGTGTGTCGGCCCACGTGTTGCCCGCGACCGCCAGGACCGATATGCCCCCAGAGTCGCTCCAGAACGTCCTCGAGCCAAGGTTAAGCGGCTTCCCGCTGAAGGTGATGGTCGAGCCCGAGTTGACTACGAAGAGGCCGTTGTTATCGGCCGTGACACCACCGGTGATCACCAAGGGCCCGTTGTACCCCTGAATCCGCACTTGGTTATAACACGTGATAGGGCCGCTGATCACGTTGCTACCGCTCCCGACGAGGAGCGTTCCCGAGTTATTCCACTCGCCGTTCAGCACCAGCGGTTCCGGCAGCGTCACCCCTCCGTAAAGAACAAGCCGGCCTCCGCTCCCTCCGCGGATGATCGTGTTCCCGTTGGTACTGCCCAGCGAGCAGGAATGGTAAATTCTGAGGTCGCCTTGGCTGATCGTAAACGCGCCATCGAAGGCATTGCTCGCCGTGAGCATCAGCGGGCCGAATTCGGTTTTCGTGATGTTGCAAGGCAAGAAACCGTCGTCTATCGCGCCGGTTACATTCAGGGTTGTCGCGCCCGGCAGGTTGGTGGTTACAGTCCACGTCTGGTTATCGGCCAGCATCACATCCTCGGCCAGGGTATAAGTCCGTGACGTCGTGTTCGGTGCCGCGGCCAGAATGCCACCCGCGCCGTTGGTGATGACGCCGTCTCCCGCGGCCAGCGTGAAGGCACCGTCGCGGTTGAAGGTTAAGCCGTACAGGCTGACCGCCGTGTCCACGGTGGCCGTGATCCCGCCCGTCGCGAAAATCGGGCTTGTGGTACCGTCGAAAGCAGGAGCCGCATCACCGACCCAGTTCGTGCCTGTGCTCAGGAGCGTGTCCGCACCCTCCGCGTCCCAGGTGACGACTGTCGGGGTAATCGGCGGGTTACTGGTGACGAAGAGCATTCCCGCGCCTCCGAAATGCAGGTCGTCGGAATGCTGCGCGCCGCTCGCGGTCGTGCCGTAAAAGCCCCTCGGCTGCTGAACGCCGTTCACAAACAGCTTGTCCACCGTTTCGGTTATGCCTGCGGCAATCCGCACCGTGGCGCCGTCCGCAATGCTGAGCGTCGCGCCGTCCGCTATAGTCGCCACGGCCCGCAGGTCCAGCGTGCCGCCCGCCACCGCAACATTTGTGCTGTTGCCTAGGCTGGCCCCGGCCGCGACGACTAGCGTGCCGTTGCTGACCGTGATGCCGCCGGACGTGGCACTTGGGCAGTTGCTCAGGGTCAGCGCGCCCGCACCGGTCTTTAAGAGGCTGAGCGCGCCCGCCAGGCGGCCGTTGAACACAGTGGTGGCGCTCTGGTTGACAGTCAGGGTCGCCGCCGCCGCACTCGTCAGGATGTTCGTGAGCCAGGTCTGGCTGATCGTGCCCTCCAATTGGCTGATCGTCTGGTTCTTGCCGTTCAGATCGAGCGTCGCGTGAGCGACGGAATACCAGCCCGTGGCACACGAGAACGAAACACCGACCTGCGGATCAAGCGAGCCGTTTGCGCCGAGTTTGAGCGTGCCGTTGATGAGCGTGACCCGCCCGGCGAAGGTGTTCGCGCCTCCCAGCGTCCACGTGCCCGCGTCCGACTTGGTGAGTGCGCTGGCGCCTCCTTCCGAAATAACGCCGTTGATCGTGCCGACACCACCACCGCGCAGATGCAAGGTATAACTGTTCAGGTCGATGTCGCCGTTAAGCGTGACGGCATCCGCACTGTTTGGCATACCCGCGAAGATCGGCGAGTTCGCGAAAAGTCTGATGACGTTGGTATGGGTGGTGTTTCCGTAAAAATTAAGTCCTCCGGGGTTGACCTTGTTGGTGGCCAGCGTGCCGCCGTACAGGCTCACAGGACCTGTGCCCATCGCGTTGCTCGCGTTAATGTTGACCTTGTACCAATCGTTGTCGATGGCCCGCACCGTCAAGCCACCCGAGAACGTGTTCGCGCTGTTATTAAGCGAGAGACCGCCGGCCTGCGACTGCTTGTCAATGGCACCGCCGCCCGTGATCGCGCCGCTGAGGGTGACGCCGTACGTGCCGATCTCTGCGAAGAGCGTCGTGCCGGCAGGAATGTCGATGGCGTTGTTGATCGCGCAAGAAGCGTTCCGATTCAAGTAGATGCGTGGCTGCGTCGCCCCGTTGGCAACATACTGAAGCGGGTTGCCACCGATGTTAAAGGCGGTTGTGTAGGCCCCCCCTCCGAGGAACTCCAGCCGGTTCAGCACAAAGGGTGTTGCGAGGTCCTGCGTGGGCGTAAGGCGAGTGCCTCCGTTGAACTGCAGAAGTGTGTCGCTCGCGCTCGCCGGAACGCTTCCGTCCGGGTTCCAGTTCTCGCCGGTGCTCCAGTTGTTGTTTGTACCGCCTCCGTCCCAAACAAACGTCTGTGCGGACACCTGCGACATCGCCAGGGCGACAACACTGAACACGGTCTTTATGCGTCTATTGGTGATCATCATTTACCTCACTACTTCGCGGGCCACATGTCCGCTTTCTTCATACCCATCAAAGCAAGAAAAGGATGTATCCGGGAACCTTGTCGTACCGCACGGTCAACACGCCGCTGCCGGAGAAGCGGGTGTCGTCCTTGAAGCGGGCGGCGCTGGCCGTAGCCCCGTAGGTGCCGGCACGCTTGGGCCTGTCGCCGTAATACAGGAAACCGACCGTCTCATTGACACCTGCTCCGAGTTTGAGCTTCGCACCGTCGGAGATCCAAACCGTCGCGCTGTCGGGCAGCGCGGTGCTGTTGCGCAGCTCGAACGTGCCGCCGGCGATGCGGATATTCCGGCACTGGGCGAATCCGCCGATCTCCGCCACCGCCACGGTGCCGCTGGCGACCATCAGGTCGCCCATAGTCTGCGAGATGATGTTGGAGAAGGTGAGTGTGCCTGCGCCTTTCTTCACGAGTCCGACGGCGCCGTCCAGCGCACCGACGAAGGTGGTGTTCGTGCCCTGGTCGACGGTCAGCGTCGCGGGCACGGTGCTGGTGACCGCGAGATAGCCGGGACTCGTTTTAAGACCGTCGGTCTTCAGGCCGCCCACCGTCTGGTTGAAGCCGTTCAGGTCCAGGAGCGCATCCGCGACCCAGCTTCCTCCGATTGTTAGTTGGGCGACGGGGCTGAGCGCGTTGGCGACGTCGGTGCGGACGCGGTTATGATCGCAGATCAACAACGAGGAATAAGTATTGCTGGGCACCGCAAAAACCACGGTGCCGCTGTATTCTGCCTGGATGCCTGTGCCGGAACCGAGCAGGAGCGGCTGGTCTTTGATGATCAGCCTCGAACCCGACTGCGGGTTCAGCCCCAAGTTGCCGCCGCCGGAGACGTTTGTGATGCCGCCGGCGAGGACCAGTGTCCGGTTCGACTCCACACGGATCCGGGGGTTGTTGCCCTCTTTCGAGATCCGGCCGCTGACCGTGTTCGTACCCGTGTCTCCGAGGAGGCTGGACTGGTAGTTGGGCCTGGCGCCGTCGAGGGTGATCGGTTCCGCAAGATCGATCGAGCCGCTCAGCTTGAGCGAGGCGTTCGAGGGCCCGTGAACGCGGGTGCCGGCCGTCGTGCCGCCCAAGGCATTCTTGTGGGTGACCCAGAGCTGGCCGTTCGTCACCAGCGTGACGCCTTCGTAGGTGTTGCTCGCGGTCAGCGTGAGGGTGCTGTTGGTGACGTTAGCGGTCAAGCCGCCCGGTCCGCTCAAGAGGCCGTTTATCGTAAACGCCACATTCGAGCCGAAGACCATGCGGGTGGCGCTCAGCGCGAGGGGCAGGTTAAGGGTTTGAACGCTGGTGGAGAGGTTGGATACGTTGCCGTCGAGCGTGAGGCCCGCGCCCCAGAGCGAGAAGGCACCTGCGCCCGCACTGAAGGTGAGCCCGGACATGGCTGTGCCTTCATCGAGCGTGTTGGTGTTGGTCAGTTTCAAAGCACCGCCGAAAACGAGCGCGTCGCCGGCCGCCGGATAGGTGGCGTCGCCGTCCCAATTGGCGGGCGTCTTCCAGTTCGCATTGCTGCCGCCACCGTCCCACGTGCGTTCCACCGCGTGAGCCGCCAGCGCACAAACAATCAGTCCTGTTGCAATCGACTTCACCATTCCCGGGTCTCCATAACTGTTCCCCTCCTCACAAGGTATCCGCTCAAATATTCATTTAATAATAACTATGATAGGACTATTCCGATAAAGCCTCAATAGTCATTTTATGCAAAAGTCAGACATTCCGTGCATTATTGGGGTGTTAGCCGCCGAAGGATTTGATAGTCTGAAAGATATGAAATTCCGGAAACAGATCTATTTTCTGTTGTCGTGGAACGACTACCGCATCTTTCAGGGCATCAGCCATTATGCACATGAGGCCGACTGGCTGATGGATACGCGTCATTTCTTTACCAACCAGATACCCCGCGATCGCATGTTCCACGGCATGATCGCCATGGGGCACCGTGATCCGGAGGTCAACACATTCGTCCGGGAGAAGGCACAGACTGTTCCCACGGTTATTCTCGGTACCGATTCGCCGGGGATTCGAGCGCCGATGGTTGTGCCCGATAATAGGCAGATAGCCCGTATGGCGGCGCAGCATTTGTATGATCTGTTCCACACGAATTACGGGTGGTTTGCGTGTGATGTGTCGGCCTCGGGCCGAGAGCGGCAGGCGGCTTTTCGCGAGCGGCTTGCCGAACTGGGCATGACGTGCGCCGATCTGGCGGAAGCACGCACTCCGTACGGTCCGTTAGCAACGCTAGCGCTGCTGAAAGGGTGCCGCAAACCGATCGGGATCATGTGCCGGGACGACCATGATGCCGCCGTATTGCTGGAACTCTGCCAAGAGGCGCACTTGCAGGTCCCCGAGGAGGTCGCTGTCATCGGCGTCGGCGACTTGGAATCGCTCTGTTCGTTTTCGCAAGTCTCAACCACCAGCATCTCGCCCGATATGCATGCGCTGGGCTACCAAGCCGCCTCGGTCTTAGACCGCCTCATGCGTGGCGACGCTCCGCCGGAAGTGACCGTCGTGCCGCCGGGACCGCTGATCCGGAGGCTGTCGACGGGATGCCTCGCAATCACCCATCCGCGTCTGAAGCAGGCCGTGAGCGTCATTGACACCCGTTTCAACGAGGCCTTGACCATGGAGGAGATTGCCGCCTCGGCCGACATTTCCCGCCGCCAGCTCTATCTGCTCTTTCAGCAGGAGATGCGCGGACCGCCCCACCGCTATATTCTAGACGTACGGCTCGAGAACGCCAAAAAACGGATCACCGAGAAGACCTTGTCGCTGCATGAAATCGCACAAGCCTGCGGTTTCAACACAGCGCGAACCCTCAATCGCGTGTTTCAGCAGCGCTATGGCATGGCTCCGTCAAAATGGGCCAAGGGCGTTCATTAGTCTCAAAAAAACAAGCGTTCGGGCCTTGCCTCGGCGGTCATCAGAGGAAAGGTCAACTAGGTTATTGCGGTTGCTCTCTTTGCACGTTTTGTCCGATTATTGCATGAAATGACGCTTGCCGCATACTCCAAACGGGCTTATCCTTTTAACTGTACCACCGAAGTATGCAATCATTTCAAAAAGGAGGTCGCGATGGATAAAACGATTTGGTGTAAGAACGGTTTCCCCAAGGTTGGCATCCGTCCGGTGATCGACGGGCGGCGGCGCGGTGTACGCGAGTCTCTGGAAGAGCAGACCATGAATATGGCCAAGAGCGCGGCCCGACTGATTTCCGACACATTGAAGTATCCGGACGGTTCATCGGTGCAATGCGTGATTGCAGACTCGAATATTGGCGGGTGCGCCGAAGCTGCAGCTTGCGCGGCGAAGTTCGAGAGCGAGAACGTCGGCGTGTCGCTCACGGTGACGCCCTGCTGGTGCTACGGTACGGAGACCATGGACACCAGCCCTTATTTGCCCAAGGCGATTTGGGGCTTTAACGGAACGGAGCGCCCGGGCGCTGTCTATTTGGCAGCGGTGCTGGCGGGTTGCGCGCAGAAAGGATTTCCGGCTTATGGCATCTATGGTCAAGAGGTGCAGGATCGTACCGATACTTCGATTTCGGCGGACGTGAGCGAGAAGATGCTGCGCTTCGTCAAAGGCGGCCTAGCCGTGGCCATGATGCGCGGCAAGTCCTACCTCTCGGTAGGCACCTCGTCGATGGGCATCGCGGGATCGTTCGTGAATCCCGACTTCTTCCAGGACTATCTGGGTATGCGCACCGAGAACGTCGACATGTGCGAAGTCGACCGCCGCATCGCCGAGGGCATCTATGACCAGGCCGAGTACGAGAAGGCGCTGGCGTGGACCAAGAAATTCTGCAGGGAAGGCAAGGACCTGAATAAGAAAGCGCTGCAGAAATCCCGCGTCGCCAAGGATGCCGACTGGGATTATGTGGTCAAGATGGCGTTGATCGTACGCGACCTGATGGTCGGCAATCCCGCGCTGGATAAACTGGGCTACGGCGAAGAGGCGCTCGGCCGCAACGCGATCGCCTCGGGCTTCCAGGGCCAGCGCCAGTGGACCGATTACAAGCCCAACGGCGACTTCCTGGAATCGGTGCTCAGCAGCTCCTTCGACTGGAACGGCATCCGTGCACCCTATATGGTGGCGACCGAGAACGACTCGCTCAACGGCGTCTGCATGCTGCTGATGTACCTGCTCACCAACCGCGCGCAGATCTTCGCGGATGTGCGTACCTATTGGAGCCCGGAGGCGGTCAAGCGCGTCACCGGCAAAAAGATGACCGGCATCAATGCCAACGGCTTTATCCACCTGCTCAACTCCGGCGCAGCCTGCATGGATGCCTGCGGCAAGCAGCGAGAGAAGGGCAAGCCCGTGATGAAGCCCTTCTGGGACATCACCCAGAAAGAGGCGGAGGCGTGTCTCAAGGCAACCCAATGGGCACCTGCCGACGTGGAATACTTCCGCGGCGGCGGCTACTCCTCCAGCTTCCTTTCCGAAGGTGGCATGCCCATGACCATGACGCGCATCAGCCTGGTCAAGGGCCTGGGTCCGGTGTTGCAGATCGCCGAGGGCTGGTCTACCGACCTGCCTAAGGACGTCAACCAGAAGCTGATGGACCGCACGAATCCGACCTGGCCCTGCACGTGGTTTGTGCCGCGCCTTACCGGCAAGGGCGCGTTCCGCGACGTGTACAGCGTGATGAACAACTGGGCCGCCAACCACGGCGCGATCAGCTACGGACACATCGGCGCGGATCTGATCACGCTTGCCTCGATGCTGCGCATTCCGGTGGCGATGTCCAACGTGCCGGAAGAGCAGGCCTTCCGCCCGCACGTGTGGGGCTTGTTTGGCATCGACGATCCGGTCGGTGCCGATTACCGCGCCTGCAAGAATTTCGGCCCGATCTACGGGTAAAATTTGGGGCGAAGCCGCCCTTTCCTCAAAAAAGGTGACGTGTTTTCACCGAAAAACAAGAACGCATCAATGAGCCGTTTACGGACGTCTCTATGATGTGTTCCAGTCATTTTCTTGCTCCCAGCCGCAATCGCCACGATTCACTTCTTTGCTTGGAAGAAGGATTTTGTGTTAAGCTGACAAAAAAGGGGAATTAAAAAATGAGCTGCCGCATTTTTCTGTCGGGGAGTTTTATCGTTTTTTCGACACTGTGCGCGGCTGCGCAGATGCCGGTCGCAGGACGTTATGTTCGCGTCGAGATACCGAAAGAAAAAGCCACGCTGTCACTGGCCGAGGTGCAGATCTTCTCGAAAGGCGAGAATGTTGCCCTCAAAGGCAAGGCGCAGCAGAGCGCGGATGCCTACGGCGGGATTGCTTCCCGCGCTATCGACGGCAACACCAACACCTCGTGGGGCGGCAACTCCATCACGCACACGCCCGAGAACCAGCCCAACCCTTGGTGGGAAGTGGACCTCAAAACCGAAGTGCCAATCGAAAAACTGGTCGTCTGGAACCGCGTCGAGGAAGTCAAGCGCCTGTTCGATGCGTCGGTCATGATCATCGGCGCGGACCGCCAGGTGAAGTGGGAACAGACGTTGACCAACCCCACGCCCACCTCGAATCCCCTTATGGTTGACGCCGCTCAGCAAACCGCGGCGGTCGGCAAGACCATTGCCCGCAAGATCGAGCCCGCAACGGACGATGAGATTCTGGCGGCCTATGAGAAGAAGGCGACGTGGATCGAGTCGGTCTTGGCCGCGCAAGCCAGGTTGGAGGCGTTCCACAACCTGAAGCCGCTCACGCAGCGACTGCTTCTGGACTTCCCCTCAGCCAAACAGGAGATCGTCGATGAGTTCGCCGGTTCTTACATTTTCACGAGCAAGCAGTCCGGGAACCTGCCCGAGCTCGCCAAACGCTATTATGACCATACCCCTGATCCGCAACGCAGGTCCATCGCGGACAAGGTCAACAAAGTGAAGACTGTCGCCGACCTCGTCTCGTTCCAGCAGGCATTCCGCGACGGACGGCGCCAGGCGCTCAAGCTTACAGCCCTTAAGACGTTCAACCCCGACGCATTGGAACGCGCGATCAGCGCCTTCGGCGCAAAATATCCGGAGATCTATAAGGACAAGGAGGCTTTGCTCAAACGTTTAAGCGAAGTGCGCCAGGCTGTATCCGCAGCGGGCAAAGATGGTGAAACCAAGCTTGCGGTCGCGCAGCAGGTTGAGGCGCTCACCGACGCCGTTTATCTCAAACACCCGGCTATCGATTTCAAGGAGCTGCTCTTCGTGCGGCGTTCCTTCGGGTCGGTCCACACCGGCCTGCCGCAGAACTGGCAGGGAAACTCTTCCGTGCCGTTGCACGGGTACGTCAACGATGTGGTGCGCGCGCCGCTCAAGCAGGGCGCGGCCGAGCCCCAGGTTCTCGTCGAGAGCAGTTGTTTCGTCGGCGACGTGGACCTCGGATTTGACGCCGACAAGATCATGTACTCGGGAGGCCGGCCGGACCAGAAAGGCTGGCGCGTCTTTGAAACGAGCTTGAGCAAACCGGGTGCTATGCGGGAAGTTACGCCGTCCGACCAACCGGATATCGACTATTACGATCCCTGCTATTTGCCCGACGGCCGTCGCCTCTTCGTAGCGACAAGCGGCTATCAGGGAGTGCCTTGCGTGGGCGGTAGCGACTATGTCGGCAACATGCACTCGATGGACCCTGACGGCACAATCCGCCGTCTCGTATTCGACCAAGACAACAGCTGGTGCCCGACGGCTCTTGTTAACGGTCGCATTCTCTATCTGCGCTGGGAATACACTGATTCGGCCCACTACTTTTCGCGCGTGCTGATGAGCATGAACCCGGACGGCACGGACCAGAAAGCGTTCTACGGAAGCAACTCTTACTGGCCGAACAGCCTGTTCTACGCACGGCCGCTGCCGGGCTCAGCGACCAAGTTCGTCGGCATCGTCAGCGGACACCACGGCCATGCACGCAAAGGCGAACTGGTCCTGTTCGACGCGTCACGAGGCCGCCATGAGACCTCCGGCGCGGTGCAGCGTATTCCCGGTTATGGCAAGCCGGTCGAGAACATCACGCGCGACACGCTGGTGAACGGTTCCAAGCCGCTGTTCCTCCATCCGTTCCCGCTGAACGACGAGCTTTTCCTGGTATCGATGGAGGGCGATAACGGGCTCTTCCACATCGTGCTCGCAGACATCTACGACAACCTCATCCCGCTTTGGCAGTCGCCCTGCGAGAATCTCTACGAGCCCATTCCGCTCAAGCCGTACCCGCGCCCGCCGCTGCCCGCCGACCGTGTGGTGCGCGGCTCCAAGGAGTGCACGGTCTACGTGGTCGGCGCGCAGCTGGGCGAGGGACTGCGCGGCCTGCCGGCGGGCAAGGTCAAGGCATTCCGCATCTACCAGTACGAATATTCGCCCCGTAACGCGGGAGGCCACTACGACATCGGCTTCGAAGGCCCGTGGGATCCGCGTGTGATACTCGGCACGGTCGGTGTTGAAACCGACGGCTCCTGTATGTTTTCTGCACCGGCCAACGTTCCGCTTGCGATGCAGCCGTTGGATGAGCATGGCAATGCCATGCAGATGATGCGCTCGTGGTTCGTAGGCATGCCGGGGGAGCGGTTGTCATGTCAGGGTTGCCACGAGGAACAGAATAATTCGCCTGCAAGCCAAGCGACTCAGGCGGTGCTCAAGAAGCCTCAGCCGATCAAACCGTGGTACGGACCGCGCCGAAACTTCGCCTTTGAGCGTGAGGTCCAGAACGTCCTCGACACGTCGTGCGTCGGCTGCCACAACAGCAAGGCGACAGCCAAAAACAAGCTCGGCCAGCCAGTCCCGAACTTCGAAAACACCCGCGGAAACGGCGGTTTTTCCACCGCCTATGTGAACCTCCATCCATACGTGCGAAGGAACGGCCCTGAGGGAGACTATCATTTGTTGACGCCACTGGAGTTCCACGCCGACACTTCGGAACTGGTGCAGCTCCTCAAAAAAGGGCACCACGGCGTGACCTTGAATCCCGAGCAATGGGATCGGCTCTACACGTGGATCGACCTCAACGTGCCGTACTGGGGGAGCTGGACTGAACGCACGAACGGCAACAAAAAAGACATACTGACTCTCCGGCGCGAGATGGCCATCAAATACGCCAACGACGATTACGATCCCGAGGTTGTGCTGAATCCCTACAAACCTGTCGAATTCAAGGCACCGCAGAAATCCGCCGATCCCGCACCTACACCCGCAGTGGCCGGCTGGCCCTTCGACGCTGCCGTAGCCAAGGCCAAGCAGGGCACAGAGTCGGTCGACGAAGTCGATCTTGGCAGTGGCCAGAAGCTCAAGGTTGTGAAGATTCCCGCGGGCAGCGTCGTGATGGGTAGTAACGCCGAGACGCCCGCCGAGACGCCGATGTGTGTCGCGACGATCGACAAACCCTTCTGGATGGGTGCCACAGAGATTACCATGGCGCAGTTCCGGCAGTTCGATCCGGCCTTCGAGAACGGCGTTTACGATAAGCATTACAAGGATCAGGTCAACCGCGGATACTTCGTGAACGCCTCCAATTTTCCAGCGATCCGTGTTTCTTGGGAACAAGCCAATGCTTACTGCGCGTGGCTCTCCAAGCGAGTCGGAAAGACAGTGCGCCTGCCCACTGAGGCGCAGTGGGAGTGGGCCTGCCGCGCGGGCAGCGACACACCGATGAACTACGGCGGCTTCGATGACGATTTTTCGAAGCGAGAGAACCTTGCTGACTACATGCTCATTGAGCTTGCCGTTGAGGGCGTTGATCCCAAGCCGATCGCGCGCGGGAATGATCTTCATCCGGCCAAGCTGCCTTCGCCGCTCTACGATTATGAACTGCGTGATCGCCGTTTCAACGACGGCGTATTGCATCTGGCTGATGTCGGACGCTACGCGCCCAACGCGTGGGGCTTGCACGACATGCATGGCAACGTCGCCGAGTGGACGCGCAGTGCCTACAAGCCCTATCCCTACAGCGAGAGCGACGGCCGCAACAACGCCAACCTCGACGAGCGTAAAGTCGTGCGAGGTGGCTCGTGGTATCGCCGTCAGCACCGCTCCACGTCCTCGTGGCGCTGGAGTTACCCCGGTTGGATGCGTCCCTTCGATGTCGGTTTCCGTGTCGTGATCGAAGATGCATCCGCTCAAGTCGTAGCAAAGTGATGGAGGCAATCCTGTCCCTTGTCATGGTCCGATATAACCCGATGGGCGGAACGGAGAAAGGCGCGGGGCGAGACGCCATAGACCTTTTTGAAGACGCGGGAGAAGTGATACGGGTCCACAAAGCCGGTTGTTTTGGCCACCTGCTTGATGAGCGGCCGGGCTCCGCTGAGCAGGTCAGTCGCGTGGCGCATCTTCAGTCGGAGCAGCATCTGACAGGGCGATTCGCCCCCATATCGCTTAAAGAGGCGGCAAAGGTAAGGTCCGTTGATGTGGCAGGCTTCGGCGATGTCGTTCAACGTGTGCAACACGAGAAAGCGACTCTCGATCAGTTGGCGGCAGCGTTGGTAGGTCTGTTGCGCGGGCGATTCCGCGTCGTCCTGGGTAAGGGCGTGGTCGGCCACATGGAGGATCAGCAGTTCGAGCAGGCATGCGCAGATCGCCTGTGTGTGGTCGCCCGTGTTGCGCCCGCTCTGTTGCAGACTCGCAAAGAGTTCATGGATTTTTGATGGCGGCCCTAAATAGCAGGGCGAAAGCGCTTCGAGCGGATGACGCGCCAGAAGTCGTGTGAAACGCGGCCCGCAGAAGTCGACGAAATATTTGACCAGCGGCTGATCCGGGTCGGTCGCAATTTCATGCCGGGTCGTGGGGCTATAGTAGAAAACAGCACCGGGTCGTAACGGGAAGCGCTTGCCATTCACGCTCAGTTCGCCCCGCCCCGCGGCCACGTATTCGATGGAGTGGTAGGCAAACCGGTTACGAGCTACCCGGTAATGCGGGTCACACTGTTCCATTCCGCCGCACACGACCGAGCCGGCTGTGCCCTTCTCGGGGTACAGATTCAGGAAGTAGTACTCACCGACGATGACCTGTTTCGATATGAAGGAGGCTTTTGTCATAAGTGTGAAGGAGGCGTTGCAAGTCAATAATATCCATCAATCGGTCAATTCCGTCCATTTTAATTTTGACCTGATTGAGTATAAGATACTGTCGTCAATGACCGTTGAATTGAAAATGTTCTGTCGTAGCGTCACGGAAGACGGGGAAGGGCTGAACGCGAACCCAAAGAGCTCTGTGTCTTCAGTGAGTTGGTTACGACAGAGGCTTGTTTGTTAAAAGAGGTATATAGTGAAAGACACTAAACTGACGCTGGCGGAGGATGGAGTCAATCCTGACTTGGTTCCGAAGCGGACACTCGCGAATGGCATGCGCATGCCGGTCGTGGGCATGGGAACGTTCGGCTCTGACAAATACGAGGGTGAGGTCGTAGCGTCTGCTGTGATGGAGGCCGCGACGCTCGGCTACCGTCATTTCGACTGTGCGTCCGTGTACGGGAATGAAGCGTTCATCGGTAAGGCCTTGAATAGGATCCAAAACGGAGGTGTGTCGCGCGAGGCGTTGTGGGTCACCTCCAAAGTCTGGAATGATATGCACGGCGACGGCGATGTGATCAAGTCCTGCAAGAAATCGCTGAAAGACCTCCGGCTCGACTATCTCGACCTCTATCTTGTGCACTGGCCTTTTCCGAATTATCATCCCAAAGGCTGTGCCGCAGATTATCACAACCCGAACGCCAAGCCATATATCCACGAGGACTACATGAAGGTCTGGGGACAGATGGAGCAACTGGTTCAGATGGGGCTGGTCCGGACCATCGGGACCTCAAACATGACGGTCGCCAAAATGAGACTGCTGCTGCGCGATTGCAGGGTGAAGCCGGCAGTGAACGAGATGGAGATACACCCGCACCTGCAACAGCCGGACCTCTTCAGTTATCTGGTGAACAATGGGATTCAACCCGTCGGGTTCTGTCCCCTCGGCTCGCCCTCCCGGCCGGAACGGGACCGCACGCCGACCGACACGGTCGATATGGAGGATCCGGTGATCTTGAAGATTGCAGACCGCCTGGGTGTGCATCCCGCAACGGTGTGCATCATGTGGGCTGTTAAGCGTGGGGGGGTCGCGATCCCCTTTGCGGTTAAGCGTGCGCAGCTCCTATGCAATCTCCGGGCGACCGTGGAGAATCCGCTGACGGACGCAGATATGAACGCGATCACGGGTCTCGACAGGGAGTGTCGGCTGATCAAGGGCCAGGTTTTCTTGTGGCGCGAGGGACTTTCTTGGAAAGACCTTTGGGATTTGGATGGCGTGATTGCAAAGTGAGAAAAGGCAAGTTAGGAGGCATCGTGAGAAAGATACCGAAGACAATGACGGGCGCATATCTGCCGGGCGACAGTACGGTGAGGTTCAAGAAATACGGCATTCCCGAATTGGGACACGGCGAGGTTCTCCTGAAAACCAAAGCCTGCACGATTTGCGGCTCGGATATCCGCTGTATCTTTCACGAGCATCTGGGCAAAGGTCCCGAAGGCTATCAGAAAGAGATGGTCGCGGGACATGAACCGGCGGGCCAGATCGTGAAGTGTGGTTCGGGTATGCGGCGCTTCAAAGAAGGCGATCGCGTGATCGTGTACCACATTTCCGGCTGCGGGCTCTGTAACGACTGCCGCCGTGGCTACATGATTTCCTGCACCAGTGAGAAGTACCGCAAGGCCTATGGGTGGCAGCGTAACGGCGGCATGGCTCCCTATATTGTGGCCGAAGAAAAGGATCTTGTGCTACTGCCGGATTCGCTGAGCTACGCCGACGGCGCGCAGGTCGCGTGCGGCTTCGGCACCGTCTACGAGGGACTGGAAAAGGTTGGTATTTGTGGCAACGACGCGGTGCTCGTGACCGGGCTCGGCCCCGTCGGCCTAGCCGCCCTCCAGCTCAGCAAAGCGATGGGCGCGCCGCTGACAATCGGCACGGATGTGAGCGAGGCGCGCATGCGGATCGCCAAACGTCTCAAACTGGCTGACCATGTGATCCCTGCGGGTCCGGATGCTGTAGCTCAGGTCAAGGCACTGACCGGCGGCATGGGCGTCGAGCGGGCCGTAGAGTGTTCCGCCAACGACAAAGGCCGTCTCACCGCGATCCAAGCCACGCGTAAGTGGGGCAAGATCGTGTTTATCGGCGAAGGGGGGACGGTCAACTTCAATCCGAGCCCGGACATCATCCACGACCAGAAAACGATTTACGGCTCGTGGGTCACCAACATCTGGCGTATGGAGGAGCTGGTGGAGCGGCTCGTGCGCTGGGGCATCCACCCGGACAAGCTGATCACCCACCGCTTCCCGCTCGAGAAGGCACCTGAGGCCTACGCACTGATGGCCGGCGGTAACTGCGGCAAAGTCGCAGTCTGTTTCGATGAGGAGCTCTGACGATGTTATGGATATGACACCCAAGATCCTCTGCCTCTACGCGCTCACGGCGGCGCTGCTCCGCCCGTGTCACGCGGCTGGCGACACCCCGCCTGTCATTTGGCTGGAGGCGGAACAGTTCGCACATACCGGAACATGGTCTGTTGATGCCCAGTTTGTCGACATAATGGGTTCTGTGCAGCTCTTGGCGACCGGGTGCGGCAAGCCGGTCGAGGACGCGGCCACACAGGCGGCGGTGCCGGTCTCTGGCACGTACCGTCTCTGGGTGCGTTGCCGCGACTGGCTTCCCGACTATTCCCCGGGGCTGTTTCAGGTGGCGATTAACGGCAAGGCGTCTGTAACCACCTTTGGCAAGGCCCCAGACGACACGTGGCGTTGGGTTGATGGCGGCGCGTTTGAGCTGCAAGCGGGGACGGTCGACGTGCAGCTGCGTGACTTGACCGGATGGTGGGGACGCTGTGACGCGGTTGTGCTGGCGTACGGGGATTTCAAGCCCTCCGACGACTTGCAGGAACTGGGCCGGCAACGTTTGCGGTACGGCGGCGTCAAGGCTGAGCTGGAGCTTTTGGACGGGTTCGACCTCGTTGTTGTCGGCGCCGGCCCGGCCGGACTCGGAGCCGCCCTTGCGGCGGCCAGGCTCGGGCTCGAGGTTGCGCTGATTCAGGACCGTCCGCTCGTTGGAGGCAACGCCTCAGCCGAAATCAAAGTTCCTCCCGTAGGCTACATCGGCTCACCGCCGGACAAGATCAATGTGACCGGACTTGCGGAGGAACTTTTCGGCGAACAGCGCGGTGCCGCAGACCAGTCCCGATTGGATCGTGCCGTTGAGGCCGAAAAGAAGCTACGGCTTTTTCTCAATACCCGAGCCACCGGCGTGGAGATGAAAGACCCGGAGACGATTGCTTCAGTGTTGTCGCAGCACGTAAAGACCGGCCAGCGGACCCGCTTCAGCGCTCCGCTGTTCATGGACTGCACCGGCCATGGCTGGATCGGAACTTACGCCGGTGCCGAGTATATGGTGGGGCAGGAGGCCAGTAGCCTGTTCAACGAGTCCATGGCGCCGGAGACCGCCCGCAAGTTGACCCAAGGTAACTCCCTGAACAACGCCGAGTTTAAAACCCACACGCAGCCCGTGGCTTTCAACTGCCCCGCCTGGGCACACACGTGGACCCAATCCTCGGATTTCGAACCGCTGGGCTCACACACGCGTCTGAAAGACCCTGCGCGACCGCCTAATTTTGATATTCCTTCCCGCGGCAAAGGCCGTAATCCCGGCAATCACGGGAACGGCGGCGCGTCGGGCGTTTGGTGGGTCGAGTACGGTGGCATCGCCAGCACGATTAAGGACGCTGAGCAGATTCGTGACGAGCTGTTCAGGATCTGCCTGGGTTTGTGGAATTATGCCAAGAACCACAATCCCGAGACCCGGCAGCAGAACCGCTGCCGCGAAATGGTCTGGCTCAACTACGTGCCTGGCGTACGCGAAAGCCGCCGTCTCGTCGGGGACTTCGTGATGACCCAGAACAATTTCGACGACCCCACGCCAACCGCCGACGTGATTGCGTTTACGGACTGGGGAATCGATCTCCATCACCCCGAGGGGTTTTGGGTTCGAGGGAACGATGGCATCCATGTTTACCAGGGCCGGCGCGTGGGTATCCCCTACCGCACGCTCTATTCAAAAAATATCCGCAACCTGTTCATGGCGGGCCGCTGCCACTCGGCCACACAGCTCGCCTTTGCCGGAACGCGCGTCATGCGCCCGATGTGCGCCACGGGCCAGGCCGCCGGCACGGCGGCGGCCTTGGCGCACAAGCACAAAACAACCCCTCGCGGCGTCTATGAAAAACATCTTTTCGAATTGCAGCAACAGCTGCTCAAGGACGGATGCTACATACCTGGCGTGCAAGGCAAAGACCCGCTCGATCTCGCCCAGAGGGCCACCGTAACCGCCTCCAGCTTCGCCACAGGTGCAGAACCCGTCAATGTTGTGAATGGCTGGAACCGCATCGTTGGCGAGAATCGCAACGCGTGGGCACCCTTACCGGAGCAGCGGCCGCCGCATTGGATCCAGCTGGCATTTCATGAACCCTCCACCATCGGGGAGATCCACCTGACGTTTGAAAAACAAAGCGCCGACTGCACGCTCGAAATTCGCCGCAACGGCACATGGAACAAGATCGCCTCTGTTCAGGCGCTTTCCGGGCGGCGGCATGTGTTCAGGGTCAAGCCTGTCGAAACTGACGCTTTCCGCCTGAACGCCGAAAACGAGTCCACTCCAGCTGTCTGTGAAATTCGGGCATACCGATAGCGAAAGGTTTACCTAAGAGGCGGCCCATGGTGTGGTACGGGCGAGACGTCCTGGGTATGGAGAGAACTTTATGCTTAACAAGACACATCTTGTCAGTTTTCTCGCGGGCTTCGCCCTCCTGGCCGGTGTCCAGGCCAGCGATGTAATCCTGCCCGTCGGGCCCAACAGCTGGGTCTTCGACGCGTCCGGCTCCTGCCAGCCGTCACGCGTTGTGTCGAATGACGGTATCAAGAACTGGTCGGATGCCGGGCTGAAGATTCGCACCTACTTCTGGGTCGGCACGGCCGGTTTGCTGGACCTGCGCCTGAACGCCGCCGTTGACTCAGGCATGTCCCGCATCCGGTGCTCCGTGGGCAAAGAGGTGAAGGACGTGACCCTGTCCAACACGGTGCCGGCGATTATTACGGTGGGTGCCTTTTCGGTTGCGCAGCCGGGTTATCAGGTTCTGGAAATGCAGGGGCTGTCCAAGACAGCCGGGACATTTGCGGAGGTTACCGCTCTGTCACTTTCGGGAGAGGCGTGTACCGGCGACATCCATTTCATTAAGAACGATTTCCACTTTGGTCGTCGCGGCCCGTCCGTACACCTCGGCTACCGTTTGCCCCAGGACGCGCGGGACATCTGCTGGTTCTACAACGAAGTGTGCGTTCCCGCCGGGCAGGACGCCATTGGCACCTATTGTATGGCCAACGGATTCGGCGAGGGCTATTCCGGGATGCAGGTCAACTCGGGCAGCGAGCGGCGCATCCTCTTTTCGGTGTGGAGTCCGTTTCATACGGATAACCCCCAATCCATTCCCCAAGCCGAGCGCATCATCCTGCTCAAGAAAGGCAAGGAGGTTCACACACAGGCTTTTGGCGGAGAAGGCTCAGGCGGACAGAGCTATCTGATCTATCCTTGGAAGGCGGGAGCCATCTACCGCTTCCTGCTGCACGGGGAGCCGGCTGGCGACGGCACCACCGTCTACACCGCTTATTTCTTCCCTCCGGAAAAAGGTTGCTGGCAGTTGCTAGCCAGCTTCCGCAGGCCCAAGACCAACACCTATTTGACCCACTGGCACTCGTTCCTCGAGAACTTCTCTCCCGACACGGGGGCCATCACCCGGGAAGCGAATTACGGCAACCAGTGGGCTTGCGACAAGACCGGTCGTTGGTTTACGGCGGCAATGGCCGTTTTTACTGCTGACGCCACCGCCCACAAAGGCGCCCGTTTGGATTACGCCGGCGGGACCACCTCCAGCGGCCGCTTTTTCCTGCGCAACTGCGGCTTCTTTAATGAGCGGTGCGAACCAGGAACCGTCATTAGCCGCGCCCCTTCAGCACAGCAGGCCCCCGTCATTGATTTCGACAAACTCCCCGAGGAATGAGTCTACGCTTTCGCATAAAAACGTTGAAACCCCAAGGCACATACAGATGAATAAAAGCACCGCAGCCCTCCTCGCCGCTCTGGCCATGGTCCCTCCGACCGTGTTGCATGCGGCCGAAACGACAACGCCCGCCCCGCATGTCATTGTCGAGGGCCCGTTCAAGCCGGAGCTGGCATCGCTGAAGCAGTACCAGTGCCCCGAGTGGTTCCGCGACGCAAAGTTCGGCATCTGGGCACACTGGGGTCCGCAATCCGTACCGATGTTTGGCGACTGGTACGCCAAGCGCATGTATCAGGAAGGCGACAAAAAGCACCAGTACCATCTTGAGCATTACGGCCATCCCTCCAAGTTTGGCTACAAGGATATCATCCCGCTCTGGAAAGCTGAGAAGTTCGACCCAGATCGCCTGATGGCGCTCTACAAAGCGGCGGGCGCGCGCTACTTCGTGAGCATGGGCGTACACCACGACAACTTCGACCTGTGGAACTCCAAGCATCACATGTGGAATGCGGTGCAGATGGGGCCGCACCGCGACATCGTGGGTGCATGGAAGAAGGCCGCGGTCGCGCAGGGGCTGAAGTTCGGCGTTTCGGAGCACCTCGGCGCTAGCTTCACCTGGTGGCAGGTGAGCCACGGCTCCGACAAAAAGGGTCCGCTGGCGGGCGTGCCTTACGACGGTGCGGACCCGCAGTGGCAAGCGCTCTATCACCCGGCGGGCGCGACCAACGACACAGCCTGGTACAGCACAGACCCGCGCTGGCACAAGGAGTGGCTGGCTCGCATTACGGACCTCGTGGATCAGTATCAGCCGGACCTGCTCTACTCCGACGGTGCGTTGCCGTTCGGCCAGACGGGGCAGCGGATGCTCGCCCACTACTACAATGTGAACATCGAGAAAAACGGCGGCAAACTGGATGCGGTCTACTGTCTGAAAGATTGGACCACCAAGCCCGGGCATGGCGACTACGTGGAAGGCATCGGCGTGCAGGACGTCGAGCGCGGCGGGCTCTCTGGCATCAAAGACGCGCCGTGGCAGACCGACACCTCCATCGGCGACTGGTTCTACAACAAGGAGTGGAAGACCAAGTCCACGGGCGGCATGTACCGGGACGCGGACTGGGTCATCAAGACGCTTGCGGACATTGTGAGCAAAAACGGCAATATGTTGCTCAACATCATTCAGCGCCCGGACGGTGCGATCGACCCTGAGGTCGAGCAATTGCTAGGCGACCTAGCGGTGTGGATGTCGATCAACGGCGAGGCCATCCACGGCACGCGTCCATGGCAAGTCTATGGCGAAGGCCCGGCGACCGTAACAGGAGGCGCGTTCAAAGAGGATTTCGGCTTCACGGCAGAGGACCTCCGCTTTACGCAGTCGAAAGACGGCGGCACGCTCTACGCAATCGTCCTCGGCCAGCCCGTTGTGGACGTGATGATCCGGTCGCTTACCAAGCCGGACAAGCCGGTTGCAGCCGTGAGCCTGCTGGGCAGCGCCGAGAAGCTGAGCTGGAAGCAGACCGACGACGCCGTGGTCATCCAGAAGCCCGCCTCTTGGCCCTGTCGGCATGCCGTGGTCTTCAAGATCGAGTTGAATTAGAACGCGCGGGGAACCGCCGAACATGAAGAGAAACCGCCTATTCTTTTCCGCCACGCTGACCGCTTTCGCGCTTGCCGCGGCCGAGCTCGAGCCCGCCCGCTACCGCCACTTCAGCAACATCGAAGTGTTTGACTATCACAAGGCGGTCATCTTTCAGGATGACTTCCGCGCGCGGAACTTCGACTTCGGCAAGTGGCGGTTTTCCGAAAACGCCAACTACGAAATCCAGAACGAGAATCCCGAGCGGATCCAGATCGTCGAAGCGCCCGGCTTAGCTACCGGTTGCAAGGCCGTGCGGTTCGCGGTGCTGCGCGCGCCGGACTCGTTCCGCTCGGAGATTTCGCTGCCTCACGAGCCGGGCTTTCACGAGCGCTGGTACGGCGAACGCATCTATGTGCCGGCCGACTGGGTGTTCGACCCCGACCGCGCCGTGGATATCGTGATGCAGTGGCACGCTATTCCCGGTAACTGGCGCGCCACCTACCCTAATCTGGAGATCTCTATCGGGAACACTAATTGGTTCGTCCGCCAAAGCTTCGGCTGCGCTCAGGAGAAGCCGACGCGCACCAACCTGAGGCTCGGCGACCTAGTGCGGCGCGGCGCGTGGACAGCCTGGGTGATCCACACCAAGTGGTCGCCCGGCGATGACGGCCTCATTCAGATATGGAAGGATGGCAAGCTCGTCGTAGAGCGCAAAGGCATAAACGTCTACTCCACGATCGGCGAGGACTACACGCCCTATCTCAAGACCGGTATCTACCACCCCGAGTGGCACCTCGACAAGGACGCCAAGCGCACGGCCTTCGAAAAAGAAATGCCCGTCGCGACGAACAAGATCATCTACGTGACAGACGTCAAGATAGGAAGCGAGCGAGCCCGATATGAGGACGTTGCGCCTGCAGCCATCGAGCGGTAAAGGACAGGCGGTATTCAGAAGCGCTATGCCGATCGTCGATCGGACGCGCAACTTGCCGCTTAGACCTCAACGCATTTCAATCGCACACCGAGCGATTCTCACTTGTGTCAGAGTGGGGCAGACATTTATAGTAATTCAACCATGACCTTTCAGATCGTCCGCCCCTCCGCCCTCTTGTTCGTAATGCCGCTTGCGCTCCGCGCCGAGGTGCTGACGCTAGACGGTAAGAACTATGGCCCGTTCACGACCGAGAAGTGCGTACCAGTGAGCGACGATAGCATGTGTCGGCACGTGATTTGGCGCAGTGCCGAGAGCCTCGCGCGAACGTGCGGATGCGGTTCACCCTCACTAACGGCGCGCTCTACTCGTTCTGGATTACGCCGGACCCCAACGGTACCAGCCGCGGCTACTTCGCGGCCGGAGGTCTGGGCTTGAACGGGCCCGATAACGAGCCTCGCAAGTGAGCCGCCTATGGAACTAACTAACCTTCAAATGGTGCTGCTGGCATTGGGTGCCTTCTTCACCGGCCTCTCGAAAACCGGCCTGGCTGGAGTGAGCGTGCTGTCCGTCGCGCTGTTCGCCAACGCGCTGCCCGCCCGAGAGTCGACCGGCGCACTCTTGCCGTTGCTACTCTGCGCGGACGTGTTCGGCGTGGCCTTCTACCGCAAGCATGCGGTCTGGTCGCACTTGATGAAGCTGTCCCCGTGGGTCGCCGCCGGCATCGTGGTCGGCTATTTCGCTTTAGACAAGGTCAGCAACATCCAGGTTCAGCGGATGATCGGCGGCATCCTGGTGGCGATGGTGGCGCTGCACCTCTGGCGTCAGCGGCAGGGCGAAGCGCTCGCGGCGCAGCTGCCGCACACGCTCGGGTTCACGGCGCTGATGGGTGTACTGGCGGGATTCACGACGATGGTGGCGAATGCGGCGGGTCCAGTGATGGTCCTCTTTCTGCTGGCGATCGGGTTGCCGAAGATGGAGTTCATCGGAACTGGCGCCTGGTTCTTCATGCTGGTGAATGCATTCAAGGTGCCCTTTAGTATCAACCTAGGTCTGATCACGGTGCCGTCGCTGCTGCTGGACGCCGCGCTGGTCCTGCCCATGGTGCCGGGCGCACTGCTCGGACCTCTCATCGTGCGGCGCATGGACCAGCGGCTTTTTGAAGCCGTGGCACTTGCGCTGGCCGTCGCTGCGGCGATCAAGTTGATTGTGTGTTGAAGCCATTAACGCCGTAATATGCAAGTTGATATCGAACAATACGCCCTTTTTGATACTCTTCTCACGGTGGTTGAATTTGGGAGGGGTGTCTCATGATTGACATGGATCTGACCCAAGAGCTTGTGCGCACGATGGCGGAGTGTCTCGTCGTGACGCTGATGGGACCGAGTCAGGCGGGAAAGGCAACGTTGACCAGACAGTGTTTTCTCGATTTTTCTTGTACAATGCACGAGGACCCCGCCATTCGAAATTTGGCGGCTACCGATTCCAAAGCGTTCTTCAAAAAACACCCTGAACCGCTGATCATCGACGAGGTGCAGCGCGTTCCCGACATTCCTTCGTCCGTTCAGGTGATCGTGGATGAAGATCGTCAACAAAGGGCCGTTTCCTTCAATGCGTCGTTTGTCGCCAGCCTCAACCGCTTCTGCGAAGCCGAGCCCGAGTCGGCGTTGCCGATTCTGGTTTACGACGGCGAAAGCTATCCGGAAAGAAGCGGCGCGACTTGCCTCAATTACCGAAAACTGCATGCCAGCGTGTTACCTTCGCCAAGAGCAGAAAGGCACCTATGACCCGAATACAGATCCGGATTACCATTCTCCTGCTGGCGTTCTTGAGCGCGGCCTCTGCCGCCGAGATTCAGAAAGCCGAGATGGCCGGATACCTGCTGGTCTCCTCGGACAAAGTCCCCGACACCTACAATGCCGGTTTTTCGCTCTACGCTGCAGCTTGGCCACTGCTGGAGCAGTATCCGGGGCATCGTTTTCAGACGGGCCTCTTCGGCACGTGGATGCATGCGCAGTACGAAGGCAAGCCGCCGACCAACCTCTACTCCGACATCGAGGGCGGCTTGGGCTGGTGGCGCGATACGCGCTTCCCGACCGAGACACCGAAGTTCATCATGGGCGGCGTGGCAGTGAACTTCAAGGAGATCGCCAACGGGCCCGCGCATGGACGCGGCACTTGGGACAAGCCTCAGGGCCTTTACGGCGTGGCGCAGCTGAGCCCTTGGTTGCTCTTCCCGATCGACGGCCTGAACCTCAGGCAGGGCACCTGCGGCGAACTGTTCGGTTACGGTTATCTGCCGCTCCCGCTGACCTCGCCCAAGTTAAAAACCGGCGGAAAGCCTGTGCCGACCGGCAACAACTGTTGGACCCTGTTCCTCAGCACCAGGAACTTCAAAGGGCCGGTTTGTTTCTTCACGCCCTATTTCTGGTCTCACTCCGCCGAACTGAACACGAATTACGCGGGCCTCTTGCTGGATTCGCGCTCCTCGGCCCCGAACAAGCCTTTCCAAATGGAGACCCAGTATGTGCCTGCCGCTCTCGCCGTCGGCGAGGCCGGCGAGGCCTTTGCGCGCATCGCGCCGACCTCCTTCCCCATAGGACCGGATGGTAACACCGTCGTCTTGCATCGCCTAACCTCCTACACGAAGAAAGCCCTCTGGGATGGCGTGAAGGCGTGGTTCGAGGGCGGGCCGGAGGTCAGCGGCACGATCAATCCAGACGGAGCCTACGTGCAGACGTTCCGCGCCAACGGCGGATCGACGTGGAAGATCTACGCGGAGCGGACGGAGAAGGAAAACAGGGTTGCTATGTCTTGGAGTTCGTTCGCCACACCGATTACTTCCGAGCCCACGACCTACGGCTACACGTGGAATGAACAGCTCGTTCGGAAGGTCGCCTCTCCGAACGGAGCCCGGGCCGTGCTTCCTGAATATTACCGCCTTCGGAAGGACGGAAAGAAAAGCCAGTGGATTGCGGCCAAGTCCGGCGAGGTGCCGGCCCAGTCGGGCTTGGCTGAATTGCGTTTCGATCGGCCCAACGAGAAGCCCTCCGCGCCCTACGATACGCCCGAGGCTCCCGAGAGTTCATTCAAGAAGCCCGGTCCGGTGGCCGGGCCCTTCAAAACGCAACTCGGCGACGGCAGCGTGGTTACGTATTGCTGGTATCGCTTCGCTGACCAGCCGGCGCTACAGCATGCGGATCTGACCCGGGAAGAGCGAGAGCGGATGCAGGCGAAGGTTGAGAAGCTGCATCGCGCTTGGACAAAGGACCACGACTATCTCGCGCCGCCTACGGTCGGCCGGCTCGCTGACCTTGATCCAGCACAGCTCGTCACGCCGCCAAAAGGCTATGAGATCGGCTATGTGCCCATTGCCACTCGTCAGGAGTTGGACACTTCGCGCTCCGTTAAACAGGCGAACCGCTGATCCACTGTGTAATCGCGACGCACGCACAACCTTGAAGCACACTCGCATTTTCTATAGCTTCCTGTTGCCAACATCGCCAGTCGCGTTACACAACGCCGTCTCATCAATCCAGCGGGTCGAAGGAATCTTTACCCGCATAGCACAAGGGGCAAACCCATTCGTTTGGTAGCGACTCGAACGGTACACCGGAGCCGATGTTATTCATGGGGTCCCCCGCCTCCGGGTCGTACACGTACCCGCAGTTCGCACAGATCATTCTCATGGCCGTCTCCCTTGTCAGTTGCCACGTTTCACACCGCGAAGTACTTGGCCTGCGGATGATGCGAGATGATCGCGGAGGTAGACTGCTCAGGCACCATCTGCATGGTCGCCGTGAGAGACACGCCGATTCGTTCGGGCTTCAGTAACGAGAACACCGGACGGTGCGCCTCCAAATCCGGGCACGACGGATAGCCGAACCCGAATCGCGACCCTTGGTACTGCTGCGTCACGAACCCGTTCGTGTCAGAGGGTTCGCAGCCCGCGATGCCCAGTTCGCGGCGTATCACGGCGTGCCAGTACTCGGCCAATGCGTCCGTCACCTCCACGCCGAATCCGTGAAGCATCAAATAGTCATGGTAGCGGTTTTCCGCATACAAACGGTGCGTCTCGCGGTCGATCGCGTCGCCAATCGAAACGACGAAAAGACCCACGACGTCTCCGCCCTCAGCTGCGGACTTGAAGTAGTCGGCAATGCAAAGGTGCGGCGTTGCGGTTTGGCGAGGGAAACAGAAAACATGTTGCGTGCCGTCGCCTTCGACGCAGACCGCATCGCCGTCGCTGTGGCAGTGGAAGTACCCGTAGGCCACCTTCGGCTGCACGAGCCCTTCCTCCATTGTGCGGCGGATTAGCCCGTCATAGATCGGCTGCACCTTTTCTGAGACCAGCTCCTCGTATTCCTCAGCAGTCATCTTGGCCCGTCGGTAGCCCCACCGTCCGCGAAAGAGCGCCTGCAGGTTCACGTACGGCAACACCGCCGCAGGGTTAATTCCCTCGATGTGTCGCACGCCGAAAAACGGTGCCGAGGGCACGGGATTATCGCGGGCGATCTCGCTGTCGCGGGCACTCGGCTTCAAGGCAACCTCCGCGCCTCCCGCCGCCCACACCGTCGACGTCAGCCGGCCTTCTTCGTGGGAGCGCACGGCTCTAAGCCCCGCGAACGCGTCAGAACAGTAAACCACTGGTGCGCCGTATTCCGGCACGCACGAGTCTGCCACGTATCGCGGCGTCAGCGCCGCACCGCCGAGCAACACCGGCTGCGTCAGCCCGGCCTCGCGGAACTGGCGCAGGTTCTCTCGCATGACGAGCGCAGATTTCACCAAGAGTCCGCTCAGGCCAATGACATCCACCTGATGCTGGCGCGCCATCTCGATGATCGTCTCAGCGGGTACTTTGATGCCTGCGTTGAACACCTTATGCCCGTTATTGCTCAGAATGATATCCACGAGGTTCTTGCCAATGTCGTGTACGTCGCCTTGGACGGTCGCCAGCAACACGCGCGTCTGATGGCGCGCGTCGCCCTTCTCCATCAGTGGCTCCAGCCACGACACGGACCGCTTCATCACCTCGGCCGACTGCAGCACAAAAGGCAACAGCAAATCGCCACGTCCGAAGAGTTCTCCCACGTGCCGCATGGCGGGCACGAGAATCTGATTGATCACTGCGATCGGCGTCAGGCGCTGGAGCAGCATAGACAGGTTATCTTCAAGGTTTTCTTTCGACCCATCGACCACCTGCGCAAACACGGCCCTCTCCGCACCCTCGAACTTTGCGGCGTCAGGCTTTTCTGAATTGTTCGCAGGATTCGCCACTTTAAAATGTTCGATGAAGCGCATCAGCGGTCCCTGCTCCTGCCCTCCCGCACGGTCGTAGAGTAAGTCCAGACACACGGTGCGCTCCTCCACCGGGATGCGCGACAGCGGAATCACCTTGCCTGCGTCCACAATTGCAGCATCCAAGCCAGCAGCCACCGCCTCGTGCAGGAAGACCGAATTTAAGAATTTTCGCGACGTCGGCGAGAGCCCGAACGAAATGTTGCTGACGCCGAGCACCGTGCCGACGCCCGGCATCGATGCTTTGATCTCGCGAATCGCTTGCAGGGTCTGAACCGCTGCCGTGCGCAGGGTCTCGTCGCCCGCTCCCACTGTAAAGGTCAACGCGTCGAAAAGCAGGTCGGATGGACGCAGGCCGCACTCACCCACCGCCACGTCATAGATGCGACGGGCTGTGGAGACCTTGTCCTCGGTGGTCATGGCCATGCCTTTCTCGTTGATCGTGAGCGCGACCACCGCTGCGCCGTACTTCTTGAGCATTCCGCAGACGCGCCGTGCGGTGCGGCCGCCGTCCTCGAAGTTAATTGAGTTGACGATACAACGTCCGGGATAGAGCTTGAGGCACGCCTCGATCACCTCGGGTGTCGTCGAATCGATCATCAGCGGAGTCTTCACCAAGCGTGCGAAGCGCTCGACCAGTTCCGTCATGTCGCGCAGCTCGTCGCGTCCGGCGTAGGCCGCGCAAAGGTCGAGGACCTGTGCGCCGCTCGCCTCCTGCTCGAGGCCGATCTGGAGGCAGCCTTGAAAATCGTCTGCCAGTAGCCGCTCGCGAAAAAGCTTTGAGCCGTTGGCGTTGGTCCTCTCGCCAATGATCAGCGGCGGAATCGGTTGTCGCAGTTCAACGGCCTGATAAAGGCTGGAGAGTGAAGGCCTCACGCTTCGACCCTCCTCTCGGCAGGCTTCACGCCGTGAAGTTCAGCGGCAAGCGCACGGATATGTTCGGGAGAGGTGCCGCAGCAGCCGCCCACCACACTGACGCCGTAGTTTTCGACGAAGTTGCGCATGTGCCGGGCATATTCGGATGGTGAAAGCGGGTAGTTCGTTTGCCCGTTCACCACCTCAGGAAGTCCCTGGTTCGGCATACATGAAATGCGTCCGGGCCACTGTTGTGACAGGTAGCGGATATGCGACTCCATATCAGTCGGCCCTGTCGCGCAATTCAGGCCCAACGAGAAGAGCGGAAAGGGCTCAAGCGTTGCGGCCACGGCTGCGATGTCGGACCCGACCAGCATCGTACCGGTCCGCTCCAGCGTCACCGAAGCCAAAACCGGAACTTGGCGCGAAACGCGCTCAAAGGTCTCGAAAGTCGCGACCAGACAGGTTTTCAACTGCAGGAGGTCTTGGCAAGTCTCAAAGACCAGCAGGTCGACTCCGGAGCCCAGCAGGACCTCGATCTGCTCGACCATCGAGTCGAAGAGCGCGTCGCGCGAGATATGGCCGAGCGAGGGGAGCTTGGTCGTGGGACCTACCGAGCCAGCCACGAAATGTCCACGAAGGCCCGCCGCCGCTTTCCGAGCATTGGCTACAGCCGCCTCATTGATCTCGCGTACGCGCTCTTCCAAGCCGTACTCGGCAAGGACGACGCGCGATGCGCCGAAGCTGTTGGTTTCGACTACTTGCGCGCCCGCCTCAAAGAAAGCTCGGTGCATTTCTTCAATAACCGAAGGTGCAGTCACGTTCAGAATCTCATTACATCCGTCCCGCCCCTGCCAGGCCGAAGCCGGCAGGTGCAGCGCCTGCAGGGTTGTTCCGCATGCACCGTCAAAAATCAGCAGCGGGTGGTCATCCGGTTGCTTGTCACTCATCGGTTTTTCCTTCTTTCCCTCACCCATCGCTCGTTAAACAGACGAAATTCTAACACATTTTGCAATGATTGAAACACCCCGAAGTGGAACGCTACCGACGACCGTGCCGACGATGCAGAATTTACACATCCACCCGGTACGGATGTCTCAGTCTGCGGTCAGTGCGGTACATTGGTCTGTAGGTTTTAGGGGTTGACTCTATTCACCCCCCCTGCATAATAAACCGAAAGGAATTAACTGCGGCCTCGGCCTGCTATTTCGAAAGGTCCCCCTACACCGGGTCAAGGCTGACGTAGTTTCTGATTGCAGAGTCAGGGTGGAGGTCAGCATCAAAACAAAACCGACTGAGAACGTAACGCACACACTTACAACGATCCATCAGCGGAGGGGGCGCCTTTGCTCCATCCCGGAAATAAAAGCATGAAACGCAGTCTCATCGCCTTCAACGCTCTGCTACTGGCACCGCTGGCAGCGCTATCGTCAACACTCACGCTAAAGGTCGAGTCGTTCCGGCATCACGTCGAAGCCTTCAATAAAAGCGACAACGAGCTTTACAAGGGAAACTTTACGAATGCGGAAGCTTGGAATTTCCTGAAAGGCAACATCCCGTTGCTCGACTGTCCTGACAAGGAACTTGAGCAGATCTATTACTTTCGCTGGTGGGCCTATCGGAAGCACATCAAGCAAACATCTGTCGGCTGGATCGTCGACGAGTTCCTGCCAACTGTCGGTTGGGCGGGAAAATTCAACTCGATCAGCTGCGCCGCCGGCCACCACATCTATGAAGGCCGCTGGCTGGGGGAGCCGAGCTATCTCGACGACTACTCGCGCTTCTGGTTTCGCAGCGGCGGCGAGCCCAGGCGCTACAGTTTCTGGGCTGCGGATGCGATCTGGGCGCGCGCGCAAGTCACCGGCGACGACCGGCTCGCCAAGGACCTGCTTCCCGACCTGATCAGAAACCACGAGGCGTGGGAAGTCGATCACTGCGATCCCAACGGGCTGTTCTGGCAGGTGGATGACCGCGACGGCATGGAGGCGTCCATAAGCGGCGCGTTGCAACCGAAACATCAAGGATACCGCGCCACGATCAACAGCTACATGTACGGCGACGCGGTGGCGATTGCCCGGATCGCGGACCGTTCAGGGCAGAAAGACGTCGCGGAGCGGTTCCGCGCGAAGGCGTCTGAGATCAAGCGGCTGACCCAAGATAAGCTGTGGGATCCGGCGGCGCAATTCTTCAAGGTGCTGCCGCGCGGCGAGAAGACGCAGCTCTCCGACGCCCGCGAACTGCACGGCTACACGCCCTGGTATTTTAACCTGCCCGACGCCGACAAGTCTGCCGCCTGGAAGCAGCTCATGGACCCGCAGGGGTTCTACGCGCCGTTCGGCCCCACAACCGCCGAGCAGCGCCACCCCAAATTCGCCCTCTCCTACCAAGGACACGAGTGCCAGTGGAACGGCCCAAGCTGGCCGTTCGCGACGGCGGTCACGCTGACCGGCCTGGCCAACCTGCTGAACGGCAACAGTCAGTCGGTTGTCAACAAACAGGACTACCTCGATCTGCTGAAGGTTTATGTGAGGTCGCAGCACGTGAAGCGCGATGACGGAAGCGTCGTGCCGTGGATCGACGAGAACCTCAACCCGACCAACGGCGACTGGATTTCCCGCACGCGACTGAAGGCATGGAAGAATGGAACCTGGGACGCAGGCAAAGGCGGCGTGGAGCGCGGCAAGGACTACAACCACTCGACTTTCTGCGACCTCGTGATCAGCGGCCTCATCGGCCTGCGCCCGCGCGCCGATGAGACGATCGAGGTCAATCCGCTCGTGCCGGAAGGGGCGTGGGATTACTTCTGCCTGGACCAGATCCGCTACCATGATCGCTGGCTGACCATCCTCTTCGACGCGGATGGCACCCGCTACTGCAAAGGGAGGGGCCTGCGCGTATTTAGCGACGGTAGGGAGATCGCCGCCTCGGATAAGCTCACGCGGGTGACGGGCAAACTTCCTGCAGCGACGGAAGCCGTTGCCCCGGAGACATCGGCGGGCTGGAAGAAGTTCGAGGGCAATCCCGTGATGGGCGGGCAATACGGGACATGCTTTGACATTTCCGTTCTGCGCGAAGGCGGAGCTTATCGCATGTGGCTGTCGTGGCGGCCCAAGAAGAGCATCGCGCTCGTCGAGAGCCAGGACGGTGTTCACTGGAGCGAACCGCCGCAGGTTGTGCTTGGGCCGCGCGCAGAGACCGGCTGGGAAAACGATATCAACCGGCCTTACGTCTTGAAGCGTGCGGACGGCTATCACTTGTGGTACACCGGCCAGGCCAAGGGCCGGTCATGGATCGGCTACGCGACCAGCCCCGACGGCGTGACGTGGAAGCGCATGAGCGACAAACCCGTGTTGACCGCAGATCAGTCCTGGGAAAAAAACGTGGCCGTTATGTGTCCGTCGGTGTGCTGGGACAAAGAGAATAAACTGTTCCGCATGTGGTACTCCGGCGGCGAGCAGAATGAGCCGAACGCCATTGGTGCCGCCACGAGCCCCGACGGGCTGACATGGAAGAAGAACCTAGCCAATCCTATTTTCACAGCCGACCCCAAGAACCCATGGGAGAAGCACAAGGTGACAGCGTGTCAGGTCGAGAAAATCAGCGACTGGCATGTGATGTTTTACATCGGCTTCGAAAATGAGGGCACAGCTAGAATCTGTCTAGCCCGCAGCAAGGATGGCCTCACGAACTGGCAGCGCCATCCCGCGAACCCGATCATTTTTCCGGGCAAAGACAGATGGGACCACGACGCGTGTTACAAGCCTTATGCCATCTTCGATGGCGAGAAATGGCTACTGTGGTATAACGGCCGGCACGGCAGTTTGGAACAAATCGGCGTCGTACTGCACGAGGGTGAGGACTTAGGATTCGAACAGTAAATACGAAGGCTCTGTATGATCACGCTGAAACAAACGAGCTCCTTTCTCGCAGTCCTTCTACTGGCTCAGCTGCACGCCGCCGAGCTCTGCGAGAGACTCTCGCCGCACCAGCGCGCGATTCTCAAAGCGAAGTCGCCTCCGCCTGTCGACACGCGTTTCAGTTTTGATGCACCACCGGGTCCGCAGTTTACCGATGCCGAGAAGGAGGCTCAGCGCGAGCGCGGCAAGGCTATCGCGCCGATGATCAAGAAGGCTTTCGACAGTGGCTCGGCCGAAGTTCGGATTCCTCCGGGGGATTACCGTTTTGGCCAAGAGCGATACGAGGGCGCAAAAGTCATCTTCCCCTTGGGCTTTTGCGACATGCAACGCGACTCGGAGCACCCGTTCACTATCGATGCGGCGGGTGCGACGTTTTGGTTCGATCTCAGCGACATGCAGATGCCGCCGGGGCACCGCTGCGTCGGCTTTCGCAACTGCCGGAACATCGTCCTTTGTGGCGCGATTATCGACCGCGGCACGCGCGGCTGCATCGAGGGCCGTATCACGCGCATCGACTGCGCGGCAAATCGCTTTGAAATACAGCCTTCGCCCGGCATCGCAGTTCCTGCTACGTACAAAGGCGGTGACGAGCAGCGCCTGCTCCCGTTCAAGAGCGACGGCCGCTTCTGCGCGCCGCTCTACGATTTGCAGCCGGGTCTTCGCAAGCTTCGCTACAGGGACATCACCCCCTCCACCAATGGCCTATACTGGATCAACTTGTGCGAATCGGAACTGATGGAGCGCATCCACGACGCGAGCTGGGGGCGTGCGTACGGCGAACTTGGCGTGCTCAGGGAGGGCGACGGCCTTTCCTGCCTCTACACCACGGCGGGCGCCCTCGTCCTCGAAGACTCTGCGAACCTCACACTGTATGGCGTGAGCGTTTTCGTCGCAAAAGGCGGCCCGAGCGAGAGCGGGGGCGAAGGCGCGCACCTGTGGAAGGACTGCTACTTTGGCCCTCGTCCCGGCACGAGCCAGTGGAAAGGCGCGGATGGGTACTTGTTTCGTTCAGCCCGATATGGTGCTACGCTGGACAACGTCACTATCCGCCACACCGCCGATGACCTTGCGAACTTCCATGGCATCTGGGGCAAAGTGAAAGCCGTTTCGGGCAATCAGCTCACACTGGAGTCGACAGCCGAGCTTCGGCCGACCCTTGCCAATGCGCGCGCCGGCGACCGCCTGCGCTTGATCCACCGCAAGACAGGTGTCCTTCTCGGCGAAGCGAAGCTGATGGCTCTCGATGGTTTCCAACTCACGCTCGATCGGGACGCCTCGCCTTTTGCCGAGGCGCAGGCCGAATGGCTCGAGCACGAGTGCGCGGGCTGGACCGTGCAGAACTGTCATTGGGAAGATAACTTCCAGCGTCTGCTCATCATGTCCGGCCCCGGCACGGTGCGCGGCTGCACCTTCATCCGTATGGGAAGTAATATTTCGCTGAACACCGGCATGGGCTTGGTGGGCGGCATACCGAGTGACATCACCATCGCCGACAACACCTTCATCGACGTGAACCCAAGGCCGCACGGCGCAGCGATCGAGGCGCATGCTCACAACGCTCAGGGTCAGGACGCCGTCCCGCCGATCGAGCGTCTTGTGCTCACAGGCAACACATTACTTCGTCCCGGTGGCTCCGCGATCAACCTGATCGGTGTGAACCGTGCCCGAATTGAGGGCAACCTTTTCGAATCACCCGTGCGCGCTAGCGTCGTCGCGAAACCTCTTGATAAAAGCGAGCGACAAGCGATCCTGCTGCGGAACTGCGCTGGCGTAGAGGTGAAAGGTAACACGCTCACCGATCCCGAGAACCATGCTCAGCCCGACACCACCAGCAAATCCACGCTGCTGCGTTTTGACGGCTCAAGCATGATCATGCTCGACGGAAGATGTCTTCCGGATGAGCCAAAACAAGAAACAAAGGCCAAGGCCAAGTGAAAATAAACCTCCTCAGCGTCGCCACTCTGCTGCTGCCGCTGGTCATGCAGGCAAACACTTATCATGTTGATGCCAGCGCGGGTAACGACGGCAACGACGGCGGCTCTCCCGACACGGCGTGGCGCTCGCTGGAGAAAGCGAGCGTCGTGGTTCTTCAGCCCGGCGACCGGCTGTTGCTCAAGTCCGGCTCGGTCTGGACCGGGCAACTGCATCCCCAAGGCTCCGGCCGCGCAGCGAACCGGATCGTGCTCGACCGCTACGGCGAAGGCCCGAAGCCGGTCATCCACGGCGGCGGCATCGCGGGCGGGACGGTCCTGCTGGTGAATCAGCAGTACTGGAGCATACGCAACCTTGAAGTCTCCAACCAAGGGTCAACAGCCCCAAAGAAAATGGGTATACTGATCCGCAACAACTCAGTCGGCACGCTTGCGGGCGTCGAGGTGACGGGGTGCGACGTCCATGACGTGGTCGGCGAACTGGCGAACTATCGCGACGGCAAAGAGAGCGGGGGCATCGTCTTCACCATCAACGCCTCGAACCTGTCGGAGCCGTCAAAGTGGGATGACGTGCGCATCGAGAACAACACCCTTCGCGATGTCACGCGCAACGGCATCCTGATGCAGTCGCAGTGGATCAACAAGCCGGCCGATACGAATTCGAACTGGCGCGGTCACGGCACCTATACGCCCTCCACGAACGTCCGCATCGCCAATAACCATCTTGAGCGCATCGGCGGCGACGGCATCATTCTCTGGTGCGTCAAGGGGGCGCTCGTGGAACGCAATTTTGTGCGTCAGGCAAATAACAATCCGTTCAAGCAGGGCCACGCCGCGGTCTGGCCCTACTTCTGCGAGAACGTCATCTTCCAATACAACGAAGTGTGCGAGACGAAGACAAAATACGACGGTATGGCTTTCGACTTTGACAACAGCGACCAGCGGTGCATCTACCAGTACAACTATAGCCACGACAACGAGGGAGGCTTCCTGAATATGTGCTGCGATGGCAACGGCAACGGCAACATCGCCCGCTACAACATCAGTCAGAACGACGGGTGCCTCGCAGGCAGCCGCGTCTTTCTCGTCCACGGCAACGGCAACCACGGCTATCAGGTGTACAACAACACGATCTCTGCGGGCAGCGGCAATCCCGCGATGTTCGAGCAGGGCGCGGACAGCAGCGGGAGCTCGATTCTTTTTCAGAACAACATCTTCATCAATGCAGGCAAGGGGACTTTCTTCGCGCCGAAAGGCTGCCGGTTCGAACGCAACCTGTACTTCGGTTCTGGCCAGATCACCAATGACGCAATGAAGATTCTCGCCGACCCGCGTTTGTCCGCGCCCGGTTGCGGAGGCGTGGGGCTCCGCTTGGTTGAGGGTTACAAATTGATCGTTGGTTCTCCCGCTCTCGATGCCGGTTTGCCGGTCACGGACAACGGAGGCCGGGACTACTGGGGCAATATCGTTTCTGGCATGTCGGCGCCCCATCTCGGGGCTTACAACGGGCATCTGACAGAACCTTGATTTGACCTGATATCCGACGCCGCTGAAATCGCAGAATGTACAATCTGAGTTTCCAATCGTGCAAATGTCAGGATAAGGGGGTTTGCTTTATCGTAATTAAATGGAAAACGAACGAATGAGGAATTTGGAACGAAGAAACGACGAGGAGTTAGCGGACAGATTTTCCGAGTCTTTGTGGCGATGCGCCTGGAGTTAGGTTGCAGAGAACACGGCCGCGCTGGCGGTCGGTGCCGTGTCAGAGGGCATCCTGGCCGAACAGTTCTTTCGCACGACGGAAAATAAGGTGTACAACAATCTGCTTGTTCATGCATGTGCCGGGGGATGGCTTCCTGCGCATTTACTAGCAGGACGAGCTCTGGCAGGCGATGAAGCTGGAGAGGTATACTTTTACTACGGAGAACTGGTGATGAAAGAATCCTTGGGCTCGTTGCTCCTATTAGTTGTTTGGACAACTTTTACTCAGTCGGCACCGGGGGGCGTTACGGTTTATCGGTCGTATCAGACCATGGCCGCCGCGTCGGCGGTGTCGAACCGCGCGACCGCCGTCACGTCGGGGCCGCAGGCGCATTGGTTCGGCTACTACGACAAAGACCAGCTTGACCCCTCGGGCCGCTACCTGCTGGCCCTGCAAACCTCATTTGAGCACCGGTTGCCGAAACCCGGAGAAGCCGCTGAAGTCGGCATGATCGACCTTCAGGACGGCAACCGCTGGATCGCGCTGGGCGAGTCGCGCGCTTGGTGCTGGCAGCAGGCGTGCATGCTGCAATGGCGCCCCGGCTCCGCCCATGAGGCAGTGTGGAACGACCGCGAGGGCGACCGCTTCGTCTGCCGCGTGCTGAACGTCCGCACGCGCGCTGTGCGGACCCTGCCGCGCGCGGTCGGCCACCTTTCGCCGGACGGCCGGACGGCGGTGTGCGAAGACTTCAGCCGCGCGTGGGACTTCCGCCCAGGTTACGGTTATGCGGGCGTTCCGGATCCGTACGCCAGCCAGACGGCACCAGCCGAGGTCGGCGTTTGGCGGATGGACATGGAAACCGGCGAGACGCGTTTGCTGGTCTCGCTCGCCGATCTCGCGCAGGTTCCTTATGCGAAGCAGACGCCCAAGGACAAACACTACGTCAACCATCTGGAATGGAGCCCGGACGGAAGGCGGTTCCTGCTCTACGACCGCTGGTCCGGCGCGGGCGGCATGCCGACGCGTGTATTCACGTTGGGAGCGGACGGCCGGGAATTGCGCCTGCTCTGTGCGTGCGACGCATCGCACTACATGTGGCGCGACCCGGAGCATGTCCTGATCTGGGCGAACGGCGCGTACAAGCTCTATCGTGACGACGGTTCGGGCGAGCCCAAGGAGACCCTTTGGCAGGCGCCGAACGGCCACCAGAGCTACATCCCCGGCACGCAAAACGCATGGCTGGTCACCGACACCTACGACCGAAGTCTCTACCTCGTCCACCTGCCGACCGGCTCATTCGTACCGCTCGGCCGTTATCCTCAGGACAAGGCCTACGCCGGCGAGTGGCGGTGCGACCTGCATCCGCGCATCAGCCGCGATGGTCGCTGGATTTTCTTCGACTCGCCCCACGCCGGCAACGGTCGCCAGCTTTACCGTATCGATATCTCCGACATCTGTAAGCAGTTAAAGGAGTCTACCTTGTCGAAATAATCGCCCACTTGCGCGCTATGCACTGGTAATCAAACGAAAAGGGTGAGATCATGAAAAACTATAAAAGGGTGGGAAATGACTTATAAAATGAGGTTGATGAAGCCGCGTGTGCCTCTTTGTTCGTGTTTAATACTCTCGGCTTGCGTGTGGGTCTGCTTGCCGTTAGCGGAGGAGCGGTCGCCTATCAAGCCGGTTCGTGCCCCTGTGATCAAAAACGGGGAGGAGGCGCGACCGCTGGTTATGGACGTGACTGGGGTTAAAGGACCTTCATGGTCCCAACGATATGTAGCAATGTAAACTGTCGGACGGGGCGGCGCTGCGTGACGCGTACTGCCGGTGGAAGCACCTATGAAAAGACCCAGACTGACCCTCTCTTCCCTGCTGTTGATGCCGCTGGCATTCGCTCAGGCGGCCGATTCTCTCCAAGCGTTGGAAACGGCGATAGGGAGGCTTCACCCGGGTGCGGTCGTAGAAGTGGCCGATGGAGAGTACACAGTAACCCGGCAGATTTGTATTGAGGGAAAACGCGGCACAGCCGAGGCCCCGATCATTCTCCGCGCGGAACACCGTGGCCAAGTTGTGGTCGGCGGTGCTGCCGGTTTCGTCCTCCGGGAGTGTGAGCATCTGGTCGTGGAAGGTTTCGTTTTCACGAATGATGCCGACCAGCAGGCCGTACTTCTCGACAACTGCCGCTTTGTGCGCGTGACGCGGAACACGTTCCGGCTGAGCGAACGGGCCAAGCCGCGGCGAATGGAGCATTGGGTTTACGTGATTGGCGACCGCAGCGAAAACAACCGCATCGATCACAATCTCTTTGAGCGCAAAGCAAACTCTGGGAGCCACGTCTTCGTCCGTGGTGATGACACAGCGCTTGTGTGCTCCCGGCAGGATCGCATCGATCATAACCATTTTCGCGAGGTTGTTTTCGCGGACGGTGAGAACGGCCATGAAACCATCCGCACCGGTAGCAATGATCTGGGTGCTACGGGTCGGAGTTCGTTCACGATCATCGAAGAGAATCTTCTTGAGCGGTGCAGCGGGGAAGGAGAAGTAATGTCGTTGAAATCTTCCGACAATGTGGTTCGCTTCAACACGCTTCGGAACTGTCGCGGTGCGATCTGCCTAAGGCTGGGGAACCGCAACGTGGTTTCTGGAAATTTCGTCTTCGCCACCGAAGTTGGCCCCGGTTACGGCGGTATCAAACTCTACGGCTTTGACCACCGTGTATTCAACAATTACTTCGTCGGGTTGACGGGCACGAATCACGAGGCCCCCTTGGCTCTGATACCCGGTACGCTTGACACGCCTGATACCCAGAACTACGGTAAGAAATACGACTCCCTCACAACTGTTCCTCCCACACGGGCAGTGATCGCCTTTAACACCTGGATCGATTGTGCACCCCTGCAGTTCGGGTTCAAGAAGGATCGCCTGCGGATCCATATTCCGAACGAATGCATCTTTGCCAACAACCTCGTCGTTCGTACCAAGGCCCAGTCCTCGCCCCTCCTGAACCTCGCGCTTGTCCGTAACCTGAAGGCGCAAGGTAATCTCGGATTCATCAAAGGTCTCGCCCCGCGTGAGGAGTGGTCGATGTGGTTCCGCTTCGAAGATCCCCGCCTGCGGAGAACAGAGGATGGCTTTGGACTCTGGCGATTGACGAAAACAGGTGCGGCAATGGATGCGGACGTTGATATCGCTCCTGCCCCAGACAAAGACGTGTTCGACCGGACGCGTAGCGGACGATGCAACGTGGGCGCCGAGGCCTTCAGCAAACAGCCTATCTTGCGCAAACCTCTGACACCGGAGGACGTGGGCCCCACCGCACCCTGAAGCCCACACAGAGGCAAGCCTTAACATGTAAAAACCGTTATCGCTCGCATTTAACGCTGGCAATGAAATGAAAAGGTCGCGATAATGGCACTAATAAAGGTTCTCAAATGACGCATAAAATAAGGCGGATGAAGCCGCATGCGACTCTTTTATTGTGTGTGTTGCTCTCGGCTTGTAGGTGGGTCGAATTGTCGTTAGCGGAGGAACAACCGCCTTTCAAGGCGGTCCGAACCCCTGTAATCAAAGGCGGCGAGAAGGCACAGGCGCTAGTTGTAGATATCAGTGGGGTCAAAGACCTCTACTTGGTCGCGACCATCGGCAGCGACACCTACAATTTCGATCAGGCCATCTGGGCCGATCCCAAGCTGTTTGACAAAGAAGGTCACGCCGTTGACCTGACGACGGTCACGCCTGCGGACACCGTGGTCGGCTGGGGCGCGTTTCGTGTCGACGAGAAGTTGAGCATCGCAGGCGTGACAGCCTCAAAAGGGTTTTACGCGCACGCGCCGTCGGCACTGCATTTCAAGCTTGATGGGAGCTACACCCTTTTTGAGGCATCAGTCGGCATTGCAACAGCCTCGGGGAAAAACGGAAGCGTTGAGTTCGTGGTCACCAACGCCGCACCGAACCTGCCGAGGCTGAACCCTAAGCCGCAGCCGGCTGCGGTGACGCAGAAGCTGTCGCCTGCGGGCAAGGCATCGCATCAACTCGGCACGGCTGCCGCGCAGAAGCTTTTGGCGCAAGGCATTGAAAAATTGCTGTTCGTTCGCCGATTCACGCTGACCAACAGCCACATCTATACGGAGCACATCGACAGTCGCTGGACGCCAGGCGGGGAGTTATGCGTCTTGGACCTCAAAACCGGCGCGGTGACCGAACTGGTGCCGGAACTCGACGGGGGCGTGTTCAACCGGTTCGACCTTTCGTTCGACGCCAAAACCGTGATTTTCGACTACAAGAAGTCGGCGAAAGAGGGTTATCGGATCTACGAGGTCGTCCTGGACCCTTCGACTGGGCTCCGGGTCGGCGGCAAGGGGCTGCGGCAATTGACTTTTCCAGAGGCGGACGACGAGGAGCTGGCGAATCGCTACGGCTATGGTACCAATGATATGCAGCCGTGCTACCTGCCGGACGGCAGCATCATTTTTACCTCTACCCGCTGCCGCACGAGCACGCTGTGCAACTCTGCCGACGTTTACACAACCACGGTGCTATACCGTATGGATGCCGACGGCAAGAACATTCGCCGGCTGAGCAACAACTGCGTCAGCGAGTTCTCGCCTGCCGTGATGCCCGATGGTCGCGTGCTCTACATGCGCTGGGAGTACAACCGCAAGGGCGCAGGCGCAGTCAAGGGCCTGTGGGCTATGCAGCCCGACGGAGCTGCCTCCTCCGAGGTCTACGGCAATCTGATCGTGGATCCGGAGTCTATGCTCTACGGCCGCCCCGTGCCGGGCACGACGGACAAGATCCTGTTCCTGGGCTGCTCGCACTGGGGTCCCAACAACGGCGTCGGCACCGTGATCCTGCTCGACACGAAGCGAAACACAGCAAGCCGCGAGGCCATGACCCTGATCACCCGCGACGTGGACGCGCGGACGCATGGGGGGTACTCGTTCCTCGTCGACGGAAAGTGGATCGATGAAAGAACGGGAACGCTCGGTCGCCTCTTCAAAGATCCGTATCCGCTGTCCGAGAAACTTTTTCTGGCCGCGCTCAAGCCCAAGGGCCTTCCGTGGAGCGACCCGAAAGGCTATGAGCTTTGCCTGCTCGACGAGCAGGGCGACGCGACGACCCTGTACCGCGATGAGGAGATCTCGTGCTGGCACCCCGTCCCGGTCCGGGCGCGCGCCCGCCCGCCGCAGCCCGCGATTCCGGCAGACCCGAAGCTGGCCGCGAAAAACCTGGCGCAGTGCATCGTCGCTGACGTGTACGCGGGCCTCGGACACGTGCCGCGCGGCGCGGTGAAGCATATCCGCATCCTCGAGCAGACGCCGCGTTCGTGGACAGCACGCAATATGTGGGCTGGCGACCGCCAAGCCATGGCCCACACCGCGCTTGGCCCCAACCTCCTCGGCATGCAGGCGCAGTACGGCGTGGTGCCGGTCGAGGACGACGGCTCGGCGAACTTTCTGGTGCCCGCCGACCGCAACATCTACTTTCAGGTGCTGGACGAACGCTATCTGACCATCCAGACCGAGCGCACGTATGTGAACTACCAGCCCGGCGAAAGCCGCAGCTGCGTGGGCTGCCACGAGCGGGCGCGAGCAGGTGCCGTTGTCCAAAACCTGGCCGTCTCCAAGGCGCTGAAGCGACCGCCCTCTCTGCCTGCGGCACAGCCGGGAGAGACGGCAGCCAAGAAGGTTTTCGATTACGAACGCCAGATTCAGCCGATCTGGAATTCGCACTGCGTCCGGTGCCACGACGAGAAGGCCGCAGTCGGGCTGAATCTGACCGGCGAGAGGACCGAACTGCACAATGTCTCCTATGAAAACCTGCTCGCGTTCGGCGTCGGTAAAGAAAGAAAAGGGCGACTGCCGCTGGTGGGGCTGCAGGTTGATGAGAACGATGTGCGCGCCTACGTCGAGTACGCGCCTCCTTACTATTTCGGAGCCTACACCAGTCTGCTGCTGGCTCTGTTCAGCGACTTCGAACCGCATTTCGAATCCTTCGGCAGCAAGGCGCCGGATTTAGCTGAACGCTTAAAAGCGCTTCAGGCTAAGCACAAAGAGTTGAAGCTGTCTTCCGCGGAGCTTCTCCGCATCGCCAATTGGCTCGACGCCAGCTGCCAGTATTATCCCTCCTACTGGGGAAAGAAGAACCTAAAGCACAAGGAGTCGCCGTACTTTCGGCCTGAAGTGTCCTTGGATGATGCCGTCGGTTCGCAGTGGCCGGCCGCTCTGCGAGCATTGTACGCACCCTCACCCTAAACGTATTTCAATCAGCGTTTTCCGTTTGATTCAAGCGAAAAAAAGGAGAAAAGCATGAGAACACGCATCCTGTTGAACGTGGTTAGCGTTGCGGCAGCCCTGACGATAATGAGCGGCTGCACCTGTCCGATGAAGGGGCGCTGCTGCCCGAAGTCGGCGCAGCAAAAAACGCCCCTCACCTTTGATAACGCATCCTTTTATAAAGACGGCACGTTCGACGTGGAAAAGGGCAAAGACGCCATCCTCGCCCTCGCGACGTATTATGGCTATCCGGTTTTTCCGGGCATGCGGGAGGGCCTGTGGGTCTCCGATTACAACACGGGGCAGTTCACAAAACTTGGGCTCGCAGCCTTCATGTTCAAGAATAACGAGGCGGACCGCTACATGCTTATGGATCTCTTCCTCCTGCCCGGACAGATGCTGCCCGAACACTGGCATATCGATTCTGAAAAGAACCCGGCCAAGCGCGAAGGCTGGCTGGTGCGCTGGGGACTCTCGCACATTGTGGGCGAGGGCGAGCCCAATCTGGTGCCGGGCGTGGTTGTTCCCGCGTGCCATATGAAAGGAGCGGTGACGGTCAAGCATGAAGTCGTGGCCGGGCCCGGCACCTTTGTGCCGCTGGGACGCGTCACCTCACGCCACTGGCAGTTGGCTGGACCTGAAGGGGCAATCATCACCGAGGTGGCGAACGTCCATACCGACAGCGCGGTGCGGCACTCGGATCCCGCCATCAACGACTTTTTTCTCGGAAAGAAATAGAGATCGATCCGTCTCACGACGGTATGCCGACGTGAGACACGTGACAGAAAACACCCACCCTTGACGAAAGACAGTATAACTTAGAAGGGGAAATGATGACAAAGAGTGCCTCCATTCGGGTTGGGCTCTTCGCCGTGTCATGTACGGTTCTGGGTTTTCTTGGATATGGCGCCCAATCGAACAGCGCAGACCGTAAGGTTGAAGGGGTGACCTTGGCAAGCAACGGCCAATCGGATTATCAGATTGTCGTGACGGACCTCCTCTCGGATGCGGAAGTCAGCAATCGCCTGGCGCAGACAGCGTGTCTGATGCAGGCCGCATTCAAAGCCAATGGATGCGACATTCCGGTTGTATCAGAGAGCCGAAGAAACCCGGGGTTGCCCGGCATCTTTCTTGGCGACACGAAAAAGGCGAGGGCGAGCGGCATCGACGTAAAAAAGCTGGCGGACTGGGCGTATGCGTTCAAAGCCGTGGGCCGCGATTTGATCATCGCGGGGAACGATCAGGCTTTGGAGATCCGCGTCGATCCGGCGAACGCGACGTGGGAAGATCGAAGCACCGCCAAAATGCGACTGGGCACGGTGAAAGGCGTTGCTGATTTCCTGCGGGACTATCTCGGCACGCGTTTCCTCTTTCCTGGTGGCGGGCCGAAGCCGCTACCCAAACGCGAAGCGTCTGCCAACACATTGGACGACACCGGCATCGAGTTTCTGAAGGTGCCGGTCTTGGCGGTTCCCGCCGACTTGGATATCCGCCGGACACCGGGGCTGATGTACAACGCCTGTTACCCGCTGCGCGAGAGCTTCTACGACATCGCTAACAACCTGTTTCCCCAGACGGGCACGCGCTCCGGTGCCCACAGCCATCCCGAAGCGATCCCCGCGAGTATCTACCGCGAAACCCACCCCGAGTACTTTGCGCTCGTCAAGGGCCGGCGCTGCTGCGAGGTCAAAGACTGGACCGGCAACTGGACTCAGCAGTACTGCCTTTCGAACCCAAAGGTCCAGGAGCTCATTTACAAGAACCTGCTCAGATGGTTGGACTGCGGCTACGAGATCGTTGGTTTGGGCCAGGCGGACGGCTTCGTGCCATGCGAGTGCGAGGCCTGCGCCAAGCTGGCCGGCACCGCCGATTGGGGCGAGAAGATCTGGTCCGTGCATCGGGCGATGGCCGAGCGCCTGCTGAAAGACCGGCCCGGCAAGAAGGTCATCATCCTCGCCTACAGCCAAACCAAAAGCCCGCCCAAGGGCTTCACTTCGTTCCCGCCCAATGTGGTCATCCAGCTCTGCGCGACCAACGATGCCGACTTCGACCAGTGGAACCGTCTGGAGGTTCCTGGCGGCTTCACCGCCTACGTCTACAACTGGGGTCCCTATCATCCGTGCGGCGGATACACACCCAAGCGCACGCCCACGTATGTCGAAGCGCAGGTCCGCCGCTTCTTCAAGAACCACGTCCAAGGTGTCTATCGCGACGGCTTTGGCGAGCTCTTCGGCCTTGAAGGCCCGGTCTACTACGTGTACGGACGCCTCTTTGATGACCCCGCGGGCGGCAGCGCCAAGGTGTTGCTGGAAGAGTTCTACGAGGCTGCCTTTGGCCCCGCTGCTGCGCCCATGCGCGCTTTTTACGACAAGCTGTACCGACGCCTTGCGCCATACTCCGATCAGATCGGCGTATGCTGCCCCGACTGGCAGTACACCGACGCTGAGGGCCGGAGCCGCAAGTATCTGGAGGACGGGTTTCAGATGCTCGGCTATCTCTACAGCCCGGACGTGATGACCGCGCTGGACGGCGACCTCTGCCGTGCGGAAAAGGTCGTCTCTTCAGAAAAGGCGCGCCGCCGCCTCGCGCTGGTGCGGATGGAGTTCGACTATGTGAAGAGCATGGCGGAAATCGTTCACCTTTATAACGCGTATCAAATTCGGCCCGATGACGGTTCACGGAGTCGGCTTTGCGCCGCGATTGACGTACGCAATGCCCAACTCGACGCCCATTATGACGCACGTGGAAGAATGAAACCGGTGCCCGGTTGGCCGGAGATGGTTCCTTTCCGTGGAATACCGAGATCGAGCTTGGCGCTTCAGACGGACCAGTACTTGTCGCGCTTTAAGGACTCCCCGCTAAATTGGGATACCAAGGCCATACGCAAGGTCCATCTGCCGGTTTCAAACATTCCAACGAACATACCTACCGGGATCGATCCGCCGTGAGCTCTTTCTTTCTCACCTTTTTCTTGCGGTGACAATAGCTGAACCGAAATATCATGATCAAAGCGCCCTGTAACGAGAAACTCTTAACCGGATAAGCGAATGAAAAAAATGCTGTGGATGGCTTGCGCAGTAGGTACGTCGATGTGTCTCGCAGAGGAATCGCCGTGGCGGCTCTGGTATCAGAAACCGGCCTCCTCGTGGGACGAGGCTTTGCCAGTCGGCAACGGCCAGATGGGCGCGATGGTCTTCGGGGGCGTTCCGGAATGCCGCATCCAGTTCAACGAACATACGGTTTGGACAGGTTTTCCGCGCTCTTATGCCCACACCAACGCCGTGGCAGCGTTGTCGGCGATTCGCAAACTGCTGTTTGACGGAAAACAGAAGGAGGCTGAGGATCTCGCCATGCGCAATTTTATGGGGGATCCTCTGCGTCAGGAGAAATACCAGCCGTGCGGCGATCTCCTTGTATCGCTCGATAACACGTCGTCCTTTACTGACTATACGCGTCAACTGGATTTGGCGGAAGGGGTGCATACGATCGCGTTTAGCGTGGCAGGTGTAAAGTATACGCAGGAGACCTTCGCTTCTCATCCAGACAAAGTGCTCATGCACCGTGTGAAGGTGGACAAGCCGGGCATGCTGGCCTGTACGGTCCGCATGATTTCGCCGCACAAATCGTCAAGGGTACGAGTTGTAAGGGACGGTTGCATTGTGTTGCAAGGGCAGGTGCAGACCAACGGTGTGACTTTCGAAGTCCAAGCCGTTGTGCGGGCTGAAGGAATCGACGCGCGTTTGAGCGCAGAAGAAGGGCGGGTGGTCGTCAAAGGCGCCGACGTGGTGGAAGTCCGCTGGGTAGCCGCGACAAACGTGAAAGCTTGGAATGCGCTGGGTGCTGACCCTGCTGCCGCGTGTAGCGTAACGCTCGAGAAGGCCGATAAGAAGACATGGTCCGCGTTGCGTGACGTTCATGTGGCGGATCACCGTCTGCTTTTCAACCGCGTCGCCTTCATGTTGCCGCGCACGGCGGCTTCGGCAAAACCCACGGATGAGCGGCTCAAGGCATTCCGCACGGCGAACGATCCGGATTTCGCGTCGCTGGTGTTCCAGTATGGGCGGTATCTGTTGATCGGATCTAGCCGCGCGGATGGGCAGCCTGCCAATTTGCAGGGGATTTGGAACGATTCGCTGACGCCGCCGTGGGACAGCAAGTACACCTGCAACATTAACACCGAAATGAACTACTGGCCGGCCGAGGTGACCGGCCTTTCAGAGTGCCACGACGCACTCTTTGCGTCGCTGGAGGAACTGATGGTCTCGGGAAGAATCACGGCCCGTGAACACTACGGCGCACGCGGCTGGGTGCTGCATCACAACTTCGACCTCTGGCGTGGAACTGCGCCGATCAACGCCTCCAACCACGGCATCTGGGTGAGCGGTAGCGGGTGGCTTTCGATGCATTTGTGGGAGCGCTATCTCTTCACGCGGGACAAGGCGTTCCTGCGTGCCCGCGCTTGGCCGGTTATGCGCGAGGCGGCGCTTTTCTACAGTGATTTCCTGGTTGAAGATCCTCGAACTAAAACCTTGATCAGCACACCGTCCAACTCGCCTGAGCAAGGTGGGCTGGTGGCCGGGCCGACCATGGACCATCAGATCATCCGTTCGCTCTTTCGCGCCTGCATCGAGGCAACGGAGGTGCTTGGCGAGGACAAGGATTTCGCGGACCGGTTGCGCAGTCAGGTGGGGCGCATCGCGCCGAACAGGGTCGGTCAGCACGGTCAGTTACAGGAATGGATGCAGGACTCAGACGACCCGAAAAACCAACATCGCCACGTCTCACATCTGTGGGGAGTGTATCCGGGTTGCGACATCACGTGGAAAGAGACGCCTGAGCTGTTCGCGGCGGCGCGGCAGTCGCTACTCTACCGAGGCGATGCCGCCACGGGCTGGTCGATGGGTTGGAAGGTGAATCTCTGGGCTCGTTTTCTGGATGGGGACCACGCCTACGTGATTCTCTCCAACCTTCTGGTACCCCTGGGCACGGTAAAGGGCGCGGGAGGCCTGTATCCCAATCTTTTCGACGCGCATCCGCCATTCCAGATCGACGGCAACTTCGGCGCCGCATCGGGCATGGCGGAGATGCTTTTGCAGTCGCACTTGCGCGATGCGGAGGGGCTGACAGTCATTCATCTCTTACCTGCGCTGCCAAAGGCGTGGCCGGAGGGATCATTCAAAGGATTGCGGGCCCGCGGCGGCTTTGTCGTGTCTGCCGAATGGAAAGCGGGCCGACTAACCGGGGTAGAAATGACCTCGGAAAGGGACGATTCCGCGCGGTTGAAAATCGGCGACCGCGAAGAGATCGTTACATTCACGTCGGGCAAAAGCTACCGGTGGAAATTCCCGGAATAAAAAGAGATGAGGGAATCGCGACTATAAAAATAAAGTTTTGTACGGGCGCATGGCAGTTCTGTGGAAGTCGGGAATTCGTAATCTTGCTCGTTATCATAATCTTGATTTTGGCGGGCACTCGCTAAAACGGGCTCCGCCCGCAACCCAAGTAATAAGAAGTAAGGAGTCAGCATTCAGAATGAAAAGCGTCAACAGAGTCGCTTTTTCTGTCGATCATCTCGTTCTGACTCCTGAATTGACGCTCTGTTCCCACGATGGCTGTTGGTCTATTTGGACAGGGTTTCGATGTCAATACCCTTAAATAGTGCGAAGGGAAACGGTAAACACACTGCCTCTGATCGATGCCGCTTTGTTGACATTGCCCATGGCTCGGCGCTGGAATGCTCGGCTTGCCTGGATGTGCTGATGGCCAATAGAGGCTTGCCCGGGTGGATCAGGGGAAAGAGATGCTGGCGCGTATTGTCGCGATGCTGGTTGGCTTGATACGCGGCACGTCGTCTGTTCGAATTGATGAAAAATGGGGCAAATATGAGGCCGACAACCGGCGGTTAGCGGATTAGGATTACAAGTACGAAGGGTGTCAACCAACAGAACTGCCATGCGCCCGAGACAGACACGTCCGCAACTCACGTATAGCCAAGGACGGGCTTTTATGCAAAACTAATGAAACACAACTGAAAGGGGTTGTGAAGAGGTTTTATAAATTCGGAGGAACCAAGGATGAAGCAGGTGAAGACAATGGTGGTGGCGATGGCAGTGGGCACGGCGATGTCTGCGGCGTTTGCGGGACTTTACGGCGATACGCCTGATGCGAAACACGCGTGGGCCGTGCATGATATGAACCGCCCGAAACCTCCTTTGGTTACCGCTGAACCCGGCAAAGCCCCTTCGGACGCAGTGATTCTTTTCGATGGCACCTCGATGGATGCATGGCGCTCGGGACAGGATGACGCGTGCAAGTGGAAGATCGTGGAAGGCGGTGCGCTGGAGGTGGTTCCAAAAACCGGCGAAATCCACACCAAAGACGCGTTTGGCGACTGCCAACTCCATATCGAATTCGCGACGCCCGTTAAGGTAGAGGGCAACAGCCAGGGACGCGGTAACAGCGGCGTCTTTCTGATGGGCATGCACGAGGTGCAGGTGTTGGACTGCTTCGAAAACGAGACTTATGCGGACGGTCAGTGCTCCTCGGTTTACGCCGAGAATCCGCCATTGGTGAACGTCTGCCGCAAACCCGGCGAGTGGCAGACCTACGACATTGTCTTTCATCAGCCGATTTGGGAAGGCGAAAAAATCAAGTATCCCGGCACGGTGACGGTGATCCATAACGGGGTGCTGACGCAAGACAATTGGGAGTTTGAGGGCCTGAGCACGCACTGTCAGCGCAAACCGCTGAAGCCGTACGCCAACAAGCTGCCGTTGCGCCTGCAAGATCATGGTAACCCGATGCGTTTCCGCAACATCTGGATTCGCGAGATCCCGTCGCGCTACGCCAACACGACCCATGGGGGTCCAGCTGCGAACGAGGCTGAGGTGATGGCCTTGCGCCAAAAGACCGCGGCAAAATTGTTCGCGTCCGCGAACCCGTCCGATGCCGACAAGGCTGCGGCTTTGGGACGTCTGTTGGAGGTTATCTCGTACGATAAGGCAGAAGCCTACATGAAGGCGGTCACTGACGTTTCCGATGCGTATCTCAAGGATCTGGCCGGCTCGGATAAACAGAAGTTGCAGGACCGCAAGGGCGAGATTATCGGTCTGCGGAACAATTGCAACGTCTTGACGCGCAATAAGGTCGTTCCGGAGGATTGCAGGCTCAAGGCGGAACTCCAGCGCATCATCACCGAGAACGGGCTCGAGAAGAAGAAATAAATTAGGGACAATGTGTGACAAACAGCCTTGAAGACTATCTTGAGACCATCTATCTGCTAGTGCAGGTGAATGGACATGCCCGCGTGCGTGACGTCGCCCTGGCTTTGCATGTCAAGATGCCTTCTGTCATCAAGGCTGTTTTAGAGCTGAAGAGGCTCGGCTACGTCATGCAGGAGCCGTATGGCGCCGTGGAATTGACGGAGACGGGGACGATTGCCGCCAGTCAGATCCTCGGCCGCCATACGCTGCTCAAGGAGTTTCTGCTCCTGCTCAAAGTTGCCGAAGAAACCGCCGAAAAGGATGCCTGCACGATGGAACACTTTCTCAGCGCGGAAACGTTGGCACGTATCACTGAGTTTGTCAAAAGTCACAGGCGAAAGCGGTAAGCCTATAAAAAGAGCGGCCAGTAAACAGCATGTATGGCGAAAACTGGCCGTTTTCGGACGGTCGAAATAGTAACAGGCTTAGTCGAGCGTGTGGACCAGCAGGCCTGAGCGCAGTTTGGGCTCAAACCAGGTGCTCTTGGGCGGCATGATCTGTCCCGCGTCAGCGATGTCCATCATCTGCTCGACCGTCACCGGATACATGGAGAACGCCACAGCGTCGCGTCCGCTCTCCACGCGTTTGCTCAACTCTCCCGTTCCGCGGATACCTCCCACAAACGAGATGCGCGTGTTCGTGCGAGGATCGTCGATGCCTAACACCGGCGCGAGCAGGCGGTCTTGAAGGACGCTTACGTCGAGACGCCCCACCGGATCCGCTTCGAACTCGTCCCACATCAGCTTGTACCAGGTCCCGTCGAGACACATGTGCACCTCGCGCGGGCCAATCGGCGATGCGTCATCGGTCTTTTCGGTCTTAAAGGTCACTTTGACCTTCTCCAAAAAGGCGGCTGGCGTCAGTCCATTAAGGTCCGCGACGCAACGGTTATAAGGTAGGATTCGCAACTGGGTGGAAGGAAAGAGCACAGCAAGGAACCAATTGTACTCTTCGTTACCAGTGTGGCCCGGGTTCGCTGCACGGCGTTGCTGGCCGGAGCGGAAAGCGGCGGCGGCGCGATGGTGGCCGTCCGCCACATAGGCCAGCGGCACTTGGTTGAAAGCTTCGACCCACGTGCGATTCTCGCCTTCGACGCGCCACACCGTGTGGCGGATGCCGTCGGCAGCAGTAAAATCGTAAAGCGGTGCCCCCTTTTGAACAGCGGAGACCAACGCGTCCAGCGCTGCCGTGTCGCGATAGGTCAGGAAAACCGGCCCCGAATTGGCGTTTAATTCGAGGCAGTGTCGCGTGCGATCATCTTCTTTGTCCTTGCGTGTTTTTTCGTGCTTGCGGATGATGTTATTGGCATAGTCGTCGATGGAGCAGCACGCCACCACGCCTGTCTGGCTGTGAGTACCCATGATCTGGCGGTAGACATATAGGCGCTCGTCGTTTTCGCGGATCAGTGTGCCTCGGGTCTGAAGGCTCTTGAAGGCGCGGACGCCTTGTGCGTAGACGGCATCGTCATGGATGTCCAAACTGTCCGGCAGGTCGATTTCAGGGCGAGAGACGTGCAAAAAGCTGTCGGGGTTTCCGGCGGCCAGCGCGCGCGCTTCGGAGGTGTCGACCACGTCATAGGGTACGGAGGCTAAAGCCGCCGCCTTTTCGGGGACAGGCCGTAAGGCGGCAAAAGGTTTAACGAGCATAAGATTCTTTTCCTTTTAATAAAAAAAACGCAAAGGTGGCACTCTGCAGCCACACTCTGCGTTTTCATTCATGCGTATGGATAGCCTTAGAAACTGGCATTCAGGATCGGGCAGAACGGCACTCTGCCGCTACGGATGATGTTGATCAGTCCGATCTGATAACCGTGCATATCTTCCACGCGGTTAATCAGTCCGATTTGGAAACCCTCGGCATAATCGGCCAAATTCACCAGACCGGCCTGAAAGCCGTACATCGTTTTCGCCTCGTTCCACAGTCCGGTCTGAAGGCCCAGCGCATCTGCCAAACCAGCCGAATTATAACCACCGATCTGCCAGCCGGCGAGTGTATCTGTCACGTCGTTACGCAACAGGTTGATTTGGATACCGTTGTAATATTGTGAGTGGCCGATGAAGCCGAGATCCAGTCCGGTCACTTGTTCACATTGACCCGAAAAAAGATTCAGGCGCAGTCCAACCACATCGATATCCTCTGTGTCATTGAAGGCAAACCAGACCGGCCAACGCACTTTTTCGGCTGCACTGGCACCGAAAACAACCAAACCAGCCAAAACCAAACCGAACAGCATTCTTTTCATGATAACCTCGCCTCGATTTTGAAAAACGGTTGCACGGCCTGTCCGTATACTACGTTTCCAACCGTGATTAAAGTCATACTATACCGGATTCCCCGCATCATGGTAAATACGAGAATTGGACTTTTTAAAAATTAATTAGCGCCTTCTTGTTAGCCGGGAAAAAGGCTTCTTGAACCTGTCCACCGCAACGTGTACCCTTAAGAATCAAATCAGATCCATACTACACATGAATCTCACCCTTCCAGAGACTTGTACCGCAGACAGTGTCGCCGAGTTCTGGCGTTCCCGCCTGACCGAGGTGGCGCGTCTGGGTGCCGAAGACGCGGTACTCCTTGATGCCGATCATGTTAACACTTGTGATGGTGCGGGAGAGGCGCTGATTTTGGAAGTCTACCGCCGCTCGGCCAAACAAGGCTTTACCCTCACCTGCCGAGATGGCCGGAGCGTCGTGGCTGACACCTTGAAGCTCTTTAGCATCGACCGGTTCACGGAAGATCTCAATACTGCCGCGCCGAAACGGAACACGCAAACCTCTGTCCAACTCGGTCAGGCGGTTGTCAGAATTTGGCGGGACATCTGTGAGCAAATGGCCTTTCTCGGTGAGTTGGCGGTTTCAGCCGTGACGCTGCTGATAAGGCCGGGCCGTTTACGATTGCGTGACACGATGCTGCATTTCGAACGGGCCGGTATTGATGCGTTGCCCATTACCCTGTTGATCGGATTTTTGCTTGGACTTATTCTGGCCTTTATGTCGGCGACTTCCTTCCGACAATTCGGGGTAGAGGTGTATGTCGCGGATCTGATCGCCATTGGCCTGTTTCGGGAGTTGGGTCCTTTAATCACCGCCATAATTCTGGCGGGACGTTCGGGTTCTGCCTTTGCGGCTGAGATTGGGACCATGAAGGTGAACGAGGAAATCGACGCGCTGATCACTTTAGGTTTGCCGCCTGTGATCTTTCTGGCGTTGCCGCGCGTCATCGCCGCCACCTTGGTCATGCCAATCCTGAGTATTTTCGCCGTCATTGCGGGATTGATCGGCGGGGTCTTCGTTGTCACGTCCATAGGCGTGCCGGCCACCACCTATTGGCAGCATGTCATCAATGCCACGTCGCTGGGCAATATCCTGATCGGGCTTCTCAAATCCGGGGTTTTCGGCTTGCTGGTTGGTGTTGTGGGCTGTTCACACGGGTTACAGACTGGACGCACGGCGGACGCGGTGGGCCGTGCTGCGACCGCTGCCGTGGTAGGTAGCCTGATACTGATCACGATATTCGATGGCATTTTTGCCGTGCTTTTCTACGTGCTGGGACTTTAGAATCATGACAGACCAAACAGTCATCAATGTGTTAAACGTAGAGGCTGGGTATCAAGACAGCATCGTGCTCAAAGACGTCACGTTCTCGGTCAATAAAGGGGAAGTATTCGCGATTTTGGGCGGTTCCGGCTGCGGCAAAAGCACGTTGCTCAAACACATGATCGGCCTTATCCCTCCTCTCAAAGGCGAGATCCGCCTGATGGGCGACCGTATTTTCGGCGGTACTCAAGAGGAACGTGAGCGTGCGTTACGTCACTTTGGCGTCACTTACCAGAGTGGTGCGCTCTTCGGTTCGATGACCCTGCTTGAAAACGTTTGCCTGCCGTTGGAATCCTTTTCCGACTTGCCGCTCGAGGCGCGCGTCCTCGTGGCCGAAATGAAACTTGAACTGGTCGGGCTCAAAGACTATGCCGGTTTCTTCCCCTCCGACATCAGCGGTGGAATGAAGAAGCGCGCGGCGATCGCGCGGGCCATGGCGCTGGATCCATCCCTTCTGTTCCTTGACGAGCCCTCTGCGGGCCTGGATCCAGTGACTTCGGCGGGTCTGGATCGTCTCATTCTGAGACTGCGCGATACGCAGGGTGTGACGGTGGTGATGGTCACGCACGAGCTACCCAGCATTTTTGCCGTTGCGGACAGTTGTATCATGCTGGATAAGCAGACTCGGAGCCTGATCGCGGAAGGTTCGCCCGTCGATCTGCGAGACCATTCCGCCAGCGCGTCTGTCCGCGCCTTTTTCAATCGTGAAGAGAGGTAGGGGCTGGCCCAAGTTAGCCCGATAGGTTGGGGTGAGGAACCTTTTATGAATGAAAACAAAGCCAATTATGCGAAGATAGGATTCTTTGTCCTGTCGGGTGCAACACTGATCATGATCGTGATCGGAATCGCGGGCGCTCGTGTGTTTAACAAGAAAGTGACGCTGGCGGAAACCTACTTCGCAGAATCGGTTACGGGGCTGGACATTGGCTCTCCTGTAAAGTATCGCGGTGTGCCGGTCGGCGAAATCAAGCGTATTGGTTTCGTCTACAGCGAATATGGTAATCACAAGGACGAGTTGCTGACACACGATAGCGCCCGCAAGATCTTAGTCGTCATGGCGCTTGACCCGGAAAAATTCGGATTGCTTGGGAACCAAACTGCGGGAAAGGTGTTAAACGAACTGGTCAACCAGGGTTTGCGCGTGAAACTCGCGCTCTCCGGTGTCACAGGGTTGGCGTTTCTTGAGCTGGACTATTTTCCTTCAGAGAGAAATTTGGGAGATGTCATATCGTTGTCTTGGAGCCCTCGTAATCCGTATATCCCTGCCGCAGTCAGCACGATGACAACCTTTAAGAAGGCGATCGATGATGTGTTTGTCAAACTGAGCGCGGTCGACTTGCAGGCGTTGGGTGACGAAATGATCGCCACGCTCTTTTTATTCCAGAAAAAAATGAACAGTGTCGATGTTGCCGCCCTCAGTGCCGAGGCCACCGCTCTGCTGAGCGAATTACGCACGACGAACCAATCGATCAAGAAGCTGATCGACACTCCGGAGCTAGAGAAACTTCCGGGCGACCTGTCAGCCACCGTGGCTAGTGCACGTAGATCGGCTGAAGGGATTGAGGTGCAAATCAAACCGCTTGTGGAAACAATCAATGGGCTGGTAGAACGCGCGTCCACGCTGGTGGAGGCTTTCAGTGGGGTGGTTACCAATAACAGCTCGGGCATTGAACAGACGGTCGCCTCGCTTAATCACACCGCGCAAACGCTCAACCGTACCGCGCTCGCGCAACAGGGCTCGTTGGCCGAACTGCTTCAGAATCTGCGCGGTGCGGCGGCCGGATTGGATCGCGTGGTGAACGAACTGAGCGCCAATCCTGCGGCTCTGCTTTTCGGCCAACCTCCCGAGCCGCTTCCGGAAAACCAAAAGGCGCGGGACAACGCAAACCGGTGAAGGGCAACCTTCAATGCCCGTATCGTTTGTATCGGATGGAGGAGCCCGGTTACTCAATAGGAACAAAGAAATGAAAAACATCTGTATTTTGATGACCCTTCCGGCTGTCGTGCTGGTGGGTTGTTTTGGCGGAAGATCCGCCCAGCAGCAAGCGCTTGCCCAGAAACGCACCTTCATTCCGGTTGTCGAAGCCGCGCATGCCGTGACGCCCTCGCCGGGCTTTGCCGCCGTCAAGATCCGCTCGTTCCGGGCATTGCCGCCGTTCGACGCGCGTACCTTTATCTTGCGACGTGCGGACGGGGAGTTTGCGGCAGACTTCTACAACGGCTGGCTGGTGTCGCCGCACGAACTGATCCGTGAGCAGGCTGCACGCTATTTGGAGGAGTCGCGACTTTTCGCGGCGGTTTACGATACGGGCTGCGGCACGGTCGCGCCCTTCGGGCTTGAGGGCGTAGTCAGCGAACTCTATCTTGATTACACCGGCGAGAAACCCGCGGCTGTCGTAACGTTGCGTCTTCTGGTTCTGGACGAGCAGACTCCGGATTTCAGAGTCCTTTATACAGGCGAAAAAAGCGCGAGCGTGCCCTTTGATTCGGCCGGCAATAAGGCTGCTTCGCAGGCCTTTGGCAAGGCGCTTACGCAGACCCTTGAAGCGCTGGTCAAGGAGCTTGCACGGGTGTCTTTGCCAAAAAAGTAAAAGGAAAGAATAAGGCTAATCCGTTTTCCCGGCAATGAGTTGGTTTACGGCAAGGTGGCGGTTGCGCTATACTAAGAAACATATCGGGAATGGATACTGCGAAAGGTGCTAGTTCATGTTTCGTTTAGGAGTGAATATCGACCATGTGGCCACGCTGCGGCAGGCGCGGCGCACAATCTATCCGAGTTTGGTGGAGGCGGCCGCGCTTTGCGAAAAAGCGGGCGCGCACAGCATCACCATCCACTTGCGCGAGGACCGGCGCCACATCCAGGACGCGGATGTCTACGCGCTCCGCAAGTCGCTCAAGACGCGCATGAATTTGGAAATGGCGAATAATCCAGACATCGTGGCCGTGGCGCTGGATGTGAAGCCGGAAGAGGTGTGCATGGTGCCTGAACGGCGCGAGGAGTTGACCACGGAGGGCGGCTTAGACGTCGCGGGTCAGCGCGAGGGACTTGCCCCGGTCGTGACGTCGCTCCGCAAAGCGGGCATCAGCGTCAGCATGTTTATCGATCCGGATCTCCGTCAGGTCGAAGCCTCTGCGGCAATCGGTGCGCCGTATATCGAGTTGCACACCGGCACGTACGCCAGCCAAACGCGATCGGATCGTGAGTTGGAGTTGGGCCGCTTGATTGCGGCTGCCCGCCGTGCGCATGAGCTCGGGCTTAAAGTGAATGCGGGACATGGTCTAAGCCTCGAAAATCTGGGGCCGGTTCTGAAGATTCCGCACCTCGATACGCTGAATATCGGACATAGTATCGTCTGTCGTGCGCTCTTTGTGGGGCTCGAAGAGGCGGTGCGGGAAATGTTGGAGAAGCTAAGGATGTAGTCATGCCCTTGCACCGCGGAACATACGGGATCGAATACGATGAGCGCCAGGGCTCGCCGTTGCGAAAATTATGGATTCCGTCCGTGTTGCTTCTGACTGCCGTCGTGCCCTTTTTTTTGTTTCGCGGATGTGGCGGGTCGACTGCGCGTGAACCCTTGACTGACGATGGCGTGGGGCAGACGCGCTACCGTGTGCCGGAAGTGGTGACGCGGCGCGAAAGTCCCTCGCTGTTGAAACATTTTCTGAATTTCAGGCGGAGCGTCGGATCAGGTGCGGACGGAAGCCCGAGGGCAGCGACGGTCGCGCCAACCAAAGGAATTGGGTGGCAAGGAGCGGAGATAGAGACGCCGCTTGCCGCGAAGGTGCAGTCGCCTGAGGTCAAGAAGCTGCTGGATCAGGTGACGGCTTACGAGGGTGCGGATGATCTGGTGAATGCGCGGCTGGTGCTGCATCAGGTTCTGTTGCGCCGGGACGCGGAGGACGTGAGGGCTTTTGCGGAGCGCAAAATCGGAAGTTTGAATACGACCCTGGTGTTTAGCGACCGTCCGATGCCGGAAAAAACGAAACACCTTATCGTTGCCGGTGATCTCATCGGTAAACTTGCCAAGAGATACGGTAACACGCAGGACTATCTGCTCAAGGCCAACGGTATCGACAAGCCGGAATTGTTGCGTATCGGCCGCGAGATCTGGGTGTTGAGGGCACCTGTCTTTGAACTGACCGTTTTCAAGCGGGCCAACAGTGCGGTGTTGACTCTGAACAGCCGGTTTTTCAAACGGTATGAGATCGGCCTCGGTAAGCCGTCAAATGTGCCCAGTGGTACCTACGCGGTCCGCAATAAGGTCGCAAAACCCTCCTGCCGATTGTCGGACGGGAGCGAGGTCGCCTTTGGCCATCCTCAGAACATACTGGGCACACGCTGGATCACCTTGACCGCAACAGGTGCCACGCCCGAAGCCAAAGGGCTGGGGCTGCACGGCACATGGAACACATCGACGCTAGGCCGTCCCTCAGATACGGGACTGATTCGTTTCCGCAATGCCGATATCGAGGAGCTCTGCGTGCTTGTGCCGGAAGGCACAGTGGTGAACATCACCGAGTGAGGTCCTCATGCTTCAGCGGCGTCCACGACGGGCAGGCCCCACTCCTTGAGTTTGCTCTCAATAAAGGCGACGCTTTGGTCGTGCGTTTTGCGTGCGCCGAGGGAGGCCGGCAACACGGGGCCGCAAGCGAAACGGATCGGCTTGTTGGGATCCACCTCGCCAAAGTCCTTGATCCACTTACCGGTCTTGAGAAAATCAGTCTTGACCGCAAGCGGCACCACCGGTACCCCTGCGCGTTCGGCCAGTTTCGAGCCGAGCGAGTTAAATTTCCTGCCGTCGAAAACCGCCTGACGCGTGCCTTGAGGGAAGAGCAGCACCGAATGGCCGTCGGCCACTCGTTTAGCGCCCTCTTCAAGGACGGTTTTGAGATCCTCTCTCGCGTTCTTTCGTGACACGGCGATGGACCCCACGGCTAGTGCTGCCGCTCCGACAAACGGAATGTCGATGAGACTCTGTTTGAGCACGATAGCGAGTTTGCCAAAGGCGTTCAGCGTGGTTGGGAAGACCATGGTCTCCAGGGTGCTCATATGGTTGGCTACGTATACGACCGGCCCTTGATAGGCCGCTCGCTGCTCGAAACCCTCGAAGGTTACAACTCCGCCCAGTCTTTCGGCGAACGTCACCGAAGCCATACAAGTGTTCGCCCATTCCGCATAATCGAATTTGCGGAGCACTTGTTTGACGGCGCACCGCGTAACGATGCGCAGGATGGTGAACGCGTAAAGGAAGGAGGTCAGCGAACGGGTCCGCGCAGGCTGCGACGGCGCGTCCACAGGGACCGTCTCATAATGTCCGGTGGAGCGCAAGGCCTCTTGAAATTCTTTGTACATCCTCATAGTGGGCAGAAGTATAACAAAAAGGGCGTTGGGGGTGGGCGAAAAAAGCCAGGCGGCTATTCAAAAAGAGAAAAACGATTTGTTTTCTCTGTGCTCAATAGGGTTGGTGTGGTTTAATTAGTAATAGGTTAAATGTTGTCTGACAAGTCTCTTCAATACGAAAACTGACGGAGGAGAAGACATGAGGGCGAAAAGGCGTGATTTCTTGAAAGCCGTGACGTACGCGGGTGCCGCAGCGCTGGTGCAGCAAAGTCTGAACGGATGCTGTTCGGTTGAGGCGCTTGGACATAACCGGGGCTCGGTGATGGGGCTGCGGGCTCCCGCGCTGGACGAAGTGCGCGTGGGCTTCATCGGTGTGGGCAAGCGCGGGCCGGGTGCTGTGAAGCGGCTTTGCCGGATTCCAAAGACCAGATTGGTGGCGGTTTGTGACGTTTTTGAGGACCGCGCGGCCAAGAGCGCCGCAGATGTGGTGGCGGCAGGGCAGGCCAAGCCGGAAACGTATTTCGGATCGGAAGAGGCGTTTAAGAGACTGTGCGAACGGCCGGATGTGAACTTGGTCTATGTCTGTACGCCTTGGCAGTGGCACGTGCCGATGGCGCTCTATGCCATGCAGTGTGGCAAGCATGTCTGTGTGGAAGTGCCGATCGCCATGACGGTGGCGGACTGTTGGCGGCTGGTGAAGATGGCCGAGAAGACCCGTCTGCATTGTATGATGTTAGAGAATTGCTGTTATGGAGAGGACGAGCTTCTGGCTCTCTCGTTAGCGCGGAACGGCGTGTTGGGTGACTTGGTGCATGGCGATTGCGGCTACATCCACGAGTTGCGGGCAGGGTTGACGGATGGCACCTACTATAAGGATTACGCGTTTGAGTTTTTCAAAGCGCACACCGGCAATTCATACCCCACACATGGGCTAGGGCCGATCTGCCAGTACATGGGAGTCAACCGCGGTGACCGGTTCGATCGCTTGGTTTCGCTGAGCTCCGCCGAGTTCGGGTTGACCTCTTTCATCAAGGAAAAATTCGGCGAAGCAGATCCGCGTGCGCATTATCCGTACAAGACAGGAGACATGAGCACCACGGTTGTCCGCACCGCCAAAGGCCGAACGATCATGGTTCAGTACGGGCGCTACAGCCCGCGCCCTTACAGCCGCATCAACCTGATCTCCGGCACAAAGGGCACGCTTTGCTCCTATCCGCTGCGCGTTGCGCTTAGCCCGAATTTTCATGAGTGGCTGAGTGAAAAGGCTCTTGCTGAACTCCAGTCCAAGTACCAACATCCGCTGTGGAAAAAGATAGGCGAGATCGCCAAGAAAAACGGTGGGCATGGTGGCATGGATTATGTAATGGAATATCGCCTGTGCCACTGTCTCTTGAACGGCATGCCTCTTGATCAGGATGTCTATGATGGCGTGACGTGGAGTTCTTTAGTGGAGCTGACTGAGCGCTCCGTTCTTCAGAACGGTTCCTCCGTCGAGGTGCCCGATTTCACTCGTGGCGCGTGGAGGACCGCCCTGCCGTTGGGCCTCGTCGAAGTTTAATGATCAAAACCAAAGCGTGCTTACGCCCGCACCCCAAGTATTCAGAAGTCAGCGGGTCGCGCGGCGTGCTGACTCCCAGATCCTCTTTTTGGATTTCTTACTGCTTCATCTTCTCGCGGAGCGTTTTTTCTTTGTCGCCGCTCCAGTAGGCGCAGTCCAATTCGATGAAGACCGAGGAGTAAGCGATGGTGCCTTCGGTTTTGAGGATGACCACATTGAAAAGTTTTGAGGCCTCTGCCAGTTTCGCGAAGACCGAGTCGTGCAGGAGCGTCTGTGTCTGTGTGCCCGACAAAATGCGCGCGAGGTCTTTGCGGTAGGCTTCCACGCCCGGGGCCATTTCTTCGGTGATGTAGCCGAGCTCCTTGTCCGTGTAAAAGATCGGTTTCACATGCGTAGAGGCCTTTATGGAGGTCACGACTTTTTCAAGCACCGCCGGCAAAGGCGCTTTGGTGTTGAGCGTCGTAATGCCCGGCGCACTCTGATACGGATATGCCTTGTCCACAATGAGGATCCAGTTGCGGTGTCCGAGCAGCGGCAGCACATGGTCGAATTCTTGTGTCCAGTACATGGGATTTCCTTTTGTTTGTGTGACAGTCGGCGCAACGCATCCGGCTGTTGCCAGTACGCTGGCGAGTGCGAGAAGAGGAAGAGCAAGAGTGTTCATTGAAGGCCTCCGATTAAGTTGACGATCTCCGTCCACGAGCTGGTGCGACACATGTTAGCCGCGTGCGCGTAATGCCGGTTCCAGGGACGGTCATAGACGATGACCGTGCAGTCTTGACGCGGCGCAAGCAGGTCGAGCGCGGTGGGCGAATCATCGATGGCGACATCGAAATGCAACGCGGCGAATGCGGTGCGGCTCAGCGTCTTGGGCGTATCCTCGGGCGGATGGGCAGCGGCTCGCCCATACTTGTCGACATAGATCAGATCAAGGTGCGCGACGCCGTGTTTCTCCAGCCAGCCGCACGAGCCGTCATGGCTGGTTGCCGGCCGGCCGGTCACGATAGCAAGGTCGTGTCCGCAACGCTCCAGGGCGCGGACAGCCTCCAACCCGCCGGGCGTGGGCACAATGTCCGTAAGAAACCCCGTGCGGTGCGCGTGCTCCATGAGCGTGTTGATCTCCTCATCCGAAAGGCCGAAGGCCTGCTGAAGGTCAAACACCGATATCGCTTCATACGGCACGTTGCGATTGAAAAGGTCACGCGCCAGCGCCGAAAGGTGGCGCGCGGTTTCGCAAAGCACGTCATCGAAGTCGATGTAGATCCGCATGTCGTTAAGATAGCAAAAATCCGGTCGGTCGCAAAGCGGCTGAAATCGCCGTCGCGTCTCTTCGAGAGGACTCCGCGACGGTTTCTTTTCGTCCTGCCCGAAAAATAGCATTGGCGTTTTTCAAGACAAGCGGTATAAATGAGACCGTTTAATACTCGGACAAACGGAGTTCACGCCTCCAAACAGGAGACCATGCCAATGGCCAGATTCAAAATAGCCGTTAATATGGAGTTCGTAAGAAGCGCGGACAAGGGTTTCGAGGATGGGGTGAAGATTGCCGCCGACCTTGGCTACCGCTACATCGAGCCCATGGTACACACGGGGTGGGAATTGCTCAGCGAGGTGAACTATTTCCACTCGTACTCGATGGAGCAGGACAATCTGTTGATGAAGGAGATCTGCGCCGCGCATGGCGTCAAGGTTTCCAGTATTAGCGGACACAGCCCCCTGATGCGGCCGGAGGCCGCCGTGCCGCGACTCACGCGGGCAATCGAATTGGCCGACGCCTGCGGGGCGCGTTTCATCAATACCGATGAAATGGTCAAGCCCGACTGGATGGACGATGACTTTGCCCATCAGGTGATGCGCTATACCCTGATGCGGGCCGCACAGTGCGCCGACCGCCATAAAGTCTACCTCTGCATCGAGCCTCACGGCATCTACACGCGTACTTCTGCGGGGCTCATGCGGATTGTCCGCCTCGTCGAATCGCCTTGGATTCAGGTGAACTGGGATACGGGCAACGCCTATCTGGCGGGCGTTGAAGATCCTTACGAGGGGTTGGCTCATGTGCGCGATGCCGTGTATCATGTCCATGCCAAGGACATTTCGATGCGGCACGGCGCTGCCGAACGCGGCAAGGTCACCGGAACGCCCGTTGGGTGCGCCTGTGGCGACGGGGTGGTCGACTGGCAGCGCGTTTTTGGCATTCTTGCGCCTCTTAACCGCGAGATTTTCTTCAGCGTCGAGTGCGGCACCATTGAACAGGCCACGCGGAGTCTCGATTTCTTACGCAAGGAAATGGGCCCTCATCTGGCGGAGTGAGGGTGTGATCGAAAGGGGAATCGCAAAATAGGAACGTGGAAAACGACCATGAATATGTCCTCTCGGCGTTCTTTTTTTAAAGCGTCATTAGCCGCAGGTGCGCTGCCGTGGATCGTCCCGGCAGGTGTTGTTCGCGCCCAGGCTGAGACTCCGACGCCCTCCAACCGCGTAACGGTTGGCTTGATTGGGTGCGGCAATATCGCCAATTACCATGTGGGTTATCTGAGTCGCATGGAAGACGTTCGGATTGTCGCGGTGGCCGATGCGTACAAAAGCCGCAGGGACGCTATGGCTTCGCGGTTGAACGAGTTGTACAAGGGTACCGTGACCCGAGCGCATACGGATTTCCGGGAGGCTTTTGCCCGTCCCGACGTAGACGCCGTTGTTCTGGCAGTCCACGACCACTGGCATGTTCCCATGGCCATCGCCGCAGCAGAGGCCGGTAAGGACGTTTACTGCCAAAAGCCGCTCGGCTTGAATTACGGGCTGTCGGATCGGCTCCGCGAAACGTTTAGGCGTAAAAAACGGATCTTTCAGTTCGGAACCCAATACCGCTCGATGGGCAGGTATCGGCACATGGTTCAGCTTGTGCGCAACGGATATATCGGCAAGCTCCAACGGGTTGATGCCTGGTGCCGCGATCTGTCCCATGATGTGGACAAATATGCTGGAAAACCCTATGGCACGGCCGCCGAAACTCCGGTGCCGCCGGATTTGGACTTTGACGCTTGGCAGGGGCCCGCCCCTCTGGTGCCCTATACGGCGGACCGTGCGACCTGCTGGGGCGGTTACCATTGCCCGGAAACGTCGCTGGGCTTTATCGCGGGATGCGGCATTCACGAACTGGGACTTGTACAATGGGCCAACCGGAGTGATGACACCAGCCCGATTTCCTATGAGGGTAGTGGAACGCTTCCCCAAGAGGGCGTTTTCAGGACACTGGAACGCTGGGACGTCCTGTGCAACTATGCCAATGGTGTGAAGCTTCGTTTTATGGATTACCGGACGGCTCAACCCATCGCGAAGCCGTATCTGCCCAGTTGGAACTGGAACGACGGCCTCATTTTTTTCGGAACCGAAGGGTGGATCAGCGATGCGGAGGGCTTTTGCGCGAGCGATCAGTCGCTCTGGAAACTCAAGTTTAAGCCCGGCGATGAAGCGTTGCCGCCTTCGCTGGAACATAATCGGAACTTTATTGACTGTGTCAAATCTCGCAGCGAGACGATCTGTCCTTTGGAAATGGCCGTCCGGTGCGATGTGATTTGCCAGATGTCCAACCTTGCCGCCTTGACGGGCCGCAAGATCCAGTGGGATCCTGTGAGGGAGAAAATAATCACTGACGTTTCGGCCGAAAAGATGTTTGTCCACTCATATCGCGACAAATGGAAGGTTTGGTGAGCTCGAAGGAGCTGGCCGAAACGCGAGCAACAGGTGGTCGGGATCGAAATTCCGACTTGGACGTCGTGTGATTGTGTCCAGCCCAAAACGGCTACACGTTGAGGGAAACGGCTTGAAAGAGAAGGCTGTCAAAAAAATGAATGGGAGAGCTTGGATGAAAACATCGCGGCGATCTTTCCTGAAAGCCACACTGGCGACGGGTACGGCACCATTGATTATTGCTTCCGGCGTGGTCCGCGCACAGGGCGTGCGCCCCGCGCCGTCGAATCGTGTGACGATCGCGCACATCGGTGTGGGTGGTATGGGCACAGCCGGCATGCGCAACCATCTGAACAATCCCGAGGCTCAGATTGTGGCTGTGTGCGACTGCTTTCAGGAAAAAAGGGAGCGGGCTGCGAAGCTCGTTAATGATACTTATAAGACGGTCGGATGTGCACAGGCGAGGGACTTCCGCGACGTGCTCGCCCGCCCAGACATCGATGCCGTGGAAATCGCGACAGCCGATCACTGGCATGTGCCGATCGCTCTTTACGCGGTGCGGGCCGGCAAGGACGTCTATGTGCAAAAGCCGCTGGGAACGGCGATGCGTTGGGCCTGGGTCCTGCGCGAGGAGGTGAAACGCCGTAAGACGGTGTTTCAGTACGGTACTCAGCAGCGCTCCGACGGGCGTTTCCGTCTGGTCTGCGAACTGGCGCGCAACGGCGTGCTCGGCAAGATTCAGCGTGTCGAGGCTTGGTGCCACAGTATGGCAACGGATGTCGGAGGTCTTTTCAACGAAGGCAGCAAATTGCGCGGCTACCATCTGGATACAGTGACCGCGCCTGTGCCGGACACATTGGATTACGACATGTGGCTGGGGCCCGCGCCGGCCAAGTTTTATACGAAGGCGCGGGTGACCCCGCACGGCATCTACCATATTTATGACTACGCGCTGGGCTTCATCGCGGGCTGGGGTGCGCATCCTGTCGACATTGCGCAGTGGGGGCTCGGCACGGACAGCACGGCGCCGGTCACGTACAGCGGCACGGGCAAATTTCCGGATGTGGCGGGGCTTTTTGACACAGTGGCATCATGGGATGTCACCTGCACCTACGCAAACGGTGTGGCGATGCGCTTCATGGATGGTTCGGTCGCCCGGCCGGTCGTTGAAAAGTACCGCCCCTGGTGCGACCATGGCACAACCTTCTTCGGAGAAAACGGCTGGGTCAGCGTAGATCGCGGCTCGATGGTGGCGAGCAAGCCCGAGTGGTTTCGCACCAAATGGGGCGAGAAGGATATCCGGCTCTACGAAAGCCGGAATCAATGGGCGAATTTTATCGCCTGTGTGAAGTCGCGTCAGCCCACCGTCAACCCTGTCGATACGGCGGTTAACGGCGATCTAGTCAGCCATCTTTCAGACATCTCGATCCGCACGGGACGCACGATCACGTGGGACCCTAAGCGCGAGCGGATTATCGGAGATGCGGCGGCAACGGCGTATCTTGATCGCACGCCGCGTTTGCCTTGGAAGATTGAAGGGTAAGGTGTTTTCCGTCGAGTTTCACCGCTTGGAGCAACAATGAGAAATGATGTCGCGTGTGTCCTGTTCGGCCTTTTGACGGGCGTTTTGTTCGGCCGCGCCGAAACAATTTTTCGCTGGGACTCGGTAACGTCCAACCAGTTTGCGCTGGTTCGTGATGGGCGTGTGGTTTGGAGCTTTCACTGCGATCCTTCGAAAAGCACCAAGCCTTATTTCGATCCTGTCTGCGTGGCGGGTGGACCGTCGCTGACGTGGGCGAGTCCGCCGGACCATAAGTGGCACTACGGACTTTGGTTCTCGTGGAAGTTCATTAACGGCGTCAATTACTGGGAGGAAACGGCGGGCAAGTCTCAGGGCGAAACCTTCTGGTCTGTGCCGGAGATCGAGCAGCGTGCAGACGGTGGCGCGGTGATCGTCTGCGAATTCGGTTATCGGCCGACGCCTGCGGATGCGCCTGTATTGAGAGAGAAACGCAAGGTATCGGTTTCCGCTCCGGGGGCGGATGGTGCGTACCACATGGACTGGGTGCAGATGTTTACGGCGGGCAGCCAAGCGGTCACGCTCGATCGCACGCCGTTGCCTGGCGAGCCCGAGGGGAAAGGTTGGGGCGGTTATGCGGGCCTCTCGGTGCGCTACAGCAAGAGCTTCACCGAGATGCGGACAGTTGCCTCGACGGTTGGCCGCGTGCCGCGCGGCGAGGATGGTCGTCTCGACGTGACCGCTGCGGCTGCGGAGCAGAACGGGGTGATCGATGGAAAGCCTTACGGGATCGCTCTTCTCTCGCATCCGTCCAATCCGCGTGCGCCGGGAGACTGGTATCCGATCGAGACGCCGGGCCTGCCTTTTTATTATCTCAACGCCGCCTTTCTTCTGAAGAGTGCCTACACCCTAAAGCCGGGTGAAAAGTTGACCTTACGCTATCGGGTGCATGTTCATCCGGGCCGTTGGGATTCGGAAAAACTGCGGCAGGAGGTTGAGCGATATGCTGCCTCTGAGGTGGACAAACCGCTCGTCATATTGCCCGCTGGTCTTGATGGTCAATTTCACATGGTTCAATACTGAACGCAATCTAGCTTCAGAATATCCGTGTGCTTGATCAACGGTCGATTATTAGCGATCATGGATTTGTCATAACTGCGGGCTCGAGTTCTATTTCATGAATAAAGGGGCTCGTTCGGAAAGAGGAGCGTCGAAAATGCGTCATAACGACAAGTTGGCTATCGGACTGTGTTTAGCGGGGGGAATGCTGTGGGCGCAAGAACAGCCTAAAACCCAGGTTGAACATCCCCGTGAGGCGACGGAGTGGATCGTCTCATACGCCTACAACGCCAATGATACCCGATTGCCGCGTGTCCTGCTCATCGGAGATTCGATCTGTAACGGGTACAGCGGAGAAGTCTGCAAAGAGCTCGCCGGGACAACCTATGTCACCTTCTTCGCGACGTCGAAATGCCTCTGCGACAAAAGTTATCTGAGCTCGCTCGCTTTCTTTCTCGAGGAATACGATTATGCGGTCATTCATTTCAACAATGGGCTCCACAGCCTGTCGAGTGATCGGAAGGACTGGGAGACCTGTCTCCGAGTGGCCCTCAAGCTGCTCAAAGAAAAGGGCAAAGGCGCGAAAATCATCTGGGCCAGCTCGACGCCGCTCAAGGACCCGAAGCTCACCGAAAAAGCAAAGGAGCTGAACGCGATCGCTTCCCGTGTCATGTCCGAGGAGGGCGTCCCTATCGATGATTTGTTTGGGTTGATGGACCCGTTGGACCGCGAGGCAAACTGGAGCGACACCTTCCATTTCAAAGGCGAGGCCAAAAAGATGCAGGCCAAAGCCGTTGGCGACTGCGTGAGAAAAGCACTGGGTGCGGGCCAGGCTTCGGCCGACGCCGCCTCAGCCGCTCTCAAAGCCGCCAATACGGCTACAGGTCCCGATGGCAAACTGGACGCGGCGAAGAAGGAATAAGGGCACCTGTCATGAACAAACGATCCTCTGAGCCGTTCGCGTATTGACGGGTTTTGAGGGGACGTGATAACGTTTGGACATGACACCCTTTGACATCCTGATTTTGACGGCGGCGAATGAGGCGCAGGCGCGAGGTTACCGGACGCAGCTGGCGTGGCGGCAGGCGAACGGATTGCTCGATCCGGCCACGCGGACGCTGGTGATTACCGATCCGGGAGGCCGGCGAGTCGGTTCGTTGGGCGCGACGTTGAATGTGTTGGCTCAGTTGGCGAGCGAGGCCGGCGGAGGAAGGATGGCGGGTCGTGTTCCGATTAAGAAAGCTGGTCCCAGGCTTCAGGTTTCAGGCCTCCAGTCTGTCTTCCAGGGCAAGCGTATCCTCATCTGCCATTCGGGGGGTGACAGCCGACGGACGCCGGCCTATGCGGCGCAGGGAAAGGTGTTTACGCCCGTGCCGACGGTTGCGGCGAACGGTATGCCGCTCGCGCTCTTCGACTTGATCCTTCAGACGGTATCGAAGCTGCCCGCGCCGGAGGCCGGGCATGTGCTGGTGACCTCCGGCGATGTGCTTCTGACCTTTGACCACGCGTCGGTCGATTTTTCGAGGCAGGGAATCACGGGTGTGGCGTACTTCGGTCCGGTCGAGCGCGGGTCACGTCACGGCGTGTACGTGCCGTCGGGTTTCGGAGCGAACCCGTTGCGGACTGAATGTGTGCCGGTCGTCGATTTCTTGCAAAAGCCCTCGGAGGACACCGCGCGCGCGTGCGGCGCAGTGGATCCGTTCGGCCATGTGGCGGTGGATACGGGGCTGGTGAGCCTGGATCCCGCGACCTGCGTGAAGTTGCTGGAGTTTACGGCGAAAGGGTTGCTCAAGGAGATCGTTGACGGGACGTGTCCGGCGCTCGATCTTTACGAGGAGCTGACGATGGCGGTGGCGCCGCGCTTCGATGAGGCGCGATACCTCGATAGGTTTGTCCTCGGGCGCGGGCGCGATGCGGCGCACGGGCGGCGGATGCGGGCGTTCTATCGTGCGCTGCGCGGGGTGCCGTTCCAGGTGAACATTGTGCCGTACTGTGAGTTCTTTCACATCGGAAGTAGCCGCGAGCTGCTGTCCGGTTTCTCGGAGTTGTCGCGCACGGCGCAGGAGTACCGCTTCGCCAACGGCAGCGGCGCGTGTGTCACCAGCGGCGGCGAGACCGGTCGGGCCTTCATTTTCAACGCGCGCATAGCGTGTCAGCTCAAGACCAGCCGTGCGCTGATCGAATCGGTTCATGCGGTTGGCTGTGCCGGCTTGGATCTTTCAGGCGAGAATATCCTGACGGGACTGCCGCCCGAGGCGACGGTGGCCGTGCGGCTGGCGAAAGGTGTCGGGCTGGTCTGCTTGCCGGTCGGCAAGGACGGTTGGGCTGCGGTGGCCTACGGGTTGGACGACGATTTCAAGACGCCGTTCGGCGGCGGCAAGCCTTGCCTGTTTCTGAACGAGCCGATCGAAACGTGGATGGCGCGAAGCGGTGTGACGGAAGCGAAGCTGTGGCAGGGTGACCAGAAAGATGGGTTGTGGCGTGCGCGGCTGTGGCGCGTGGGGGCGCTCGACGAGGTGCTGGAAGAAGCACTCGCGATCGCGAACGGCGGGATGACGGGGAAGGGTCGCCGGGGTCGGAGGTTGAGCATCGCAGAGCTGTTGCCGCGGGTGAATCACGGGCGGCTGCTGGCGGTGCGGAAGGAAATCTTGCGGCAAGTGAATCTGATGAACGTGTCGGAGCGGCTGTTGAACGACGACGCCTTGCCATCCGCGACGATCTGTGGGGAGATTCGGAGCTGTGCCGAGGCGGGGCTGGTTCTGCGGCAGCTTGTGGCGCTGCTGGAGAGCGCGGCGTTGAACAAGCCGCTGTTGCGGGCGCGGGTGCTGCGGCTCATGGCAATGATTCAGTCAGCCTCTGGCCTTTGCCCCCCGACCTCTGATCCCCTGGCGGGGGCGTTTACCGCGGTGGCTGAGGCGGTGGCGGTGAGTTTCGAACCGTGTGCGAAGCCGCGTCCGGCGGCGATCCTGCATGATCAGGTGGTGTGGGTCACGACGCCGGTGCGCATCGATTTCGCGGGGGGCTGGTCGGACACTCCGCCGATCTGTACGGAACGAGGCGGGACGGTGCTCAACGCGGCGGTGACCCTCAACGGGCTCTATCCGGTGCAAGTGATGGCCAAATTGAACGCGAACGGCTGTATCCGCCTTTCCAGCATAGATTTAGGAGAAAGTCAGGAGATACGTTCCACGGAGGAATTGCTCGACCACAGGGACCCGTGCGACTGGGCGGCGCTGGCCAAGGCGGCGCTTGTCCTGGCGGGGTTAGGACCGTCGCGTGCGGAGGAACCGCTTGCCAAGTGGCTGAAGGTCTTGGGCGGAGGACTGGATTTGACGATCTTCTCGTCGCTGCCCAAAGGGTCGGGTATGGGTACGAGTTCGATTCTTGGCGCGGCGGTGATCGCCTGTCTCGACCGCGTCTTAGGCGTGCCCTTCAACGCGGACCGGTTGATCCGCAGGACCTCGATCCTTGAGCAGCGCATGAGTACGGGCGGCGGGTGGCAGGATCAGGTGGGCGGCATCATGCCGGGTGTTAAACTTATCCGGACCCAGCCGGGTTCTGACCAGACGGTGTCGCTGCAGTGGACGGTCTTCGACATGTCTGAGGGGAGTGGGTTGAAGCAGCGTTGCTTACTCTACTTCACAGGACAGAAGCGCATGGCGCGCAATATCTTACACAACGTTGTGTCGGGTTATCTGGCGCGTGACCCGCTGGTGTTGCGGACCGTGAGGCATCTCAAGGCTTCAGCGGTGGAGACGAAAGAGGCGCTGGACGCGCAGGACATCGACGGGTTCGCGCGCGGAGTCGCGCGGTACTGGGAGCTTAAGAAACGGATCGATCCGGGCTCGACCAACGCGCCGATCGAAAAGCTGCTGCGGTCGGTTGAGAAAGAGACCCAGGCGGCGCTGCTGCCGGGTGCGGGAGGAGGCGGTTTTATCTTCCTGATCGCTAAGAATGCGACAGCGGCGGAACGTATCCGGCGGGTGTTTAATGCCCACCCGCCCAATGCGCATGCCCGGTTCTTCGCTTTCGACGTAGACCGGCAGGGCCTGAAGGTCACGGTCCTTTAGAGGCACATATAGACATCCCTCTTACTCCCGCATGCCGTATTTGCGGATGAGGCGCTGAAGGTAGGCGCGTTCGATACCGGCCTCGCGAGCCGAGCGGGAGATGTTCTGCTTGTTGCGGGCAAGCAGGTCGTTCAGATAGGTCTTCTCAAACTCCTCGATCAGGTCGTTCTTGGCGTCTTTGAAGGGCTTGTCGGTCACGAAATTGACATCGGGCTCGTTGTTTTTCCGGCCCGGGTGCAGGCTTCCCAGGCTGAGAAAGGCGCTAAGATCGACGGGGCGGCGCTCGCTGTAGAAGGCCAGTTCGATGAGGTTGCGCAGCTCGCGCACGTTGCCGGGCCACTCGTGGCGCTTGAGGATCTCCATGGTGCGGTCGAAATCGGCGAGCTGGGCGAGGGCGTCCTCGCCGTGGAGGTCGGTCAGGAAGCGTTTGACCAGCAGGGGGACGTCGTCGCGGCGGCGGCGCAGCGGGGGGAGCTCGAGGTGGACCACGGAAAGTCGGTAGTAGAGGTCCTCGCGGAAGCGGTTCTCGTTGACTTCATTGGCGAGGTTGCGGTTGGTGGCGGAAATGATGCGCACGTTGATCTTGCGGACCTTGTTGCAGCCGACGCGTTTGATTTCGCGTTTTTCCAGGACGCGCAATAGTTTGGGCTGGAGGTCGGGGGAAAGATCCCCGATCTCGTCGAGGAAGACCGTGCCGCCGTCGGCAAGCTCAAAGGCCCCCTGGCGGTCGGCGTTGGCGCCGGTGAAGGCACCCTTGACGTGGCCGAAAAGTTCGCTCTCGATGAGCTCTTTGGAGATGGCGGCGCAGTCGATGACGATAAAGGGCTTGTCGCTGCGGGAGGAGTGGTTGTGGATCTCCTCGGCGAGAATCTCCTTGCCGGTGCCGGTCTCGCCCGTGATCATAACCGTGACGTCGGCCGGGGAGTAGGTTTCGGCTAAATAAAAGATGCGGCGCATGGGGACGGAGCGGCCCATCATGGCGCCGAAGGCCTCGTTGTGGGAAAGGGGAATGTCGCTGGCGTCTTGGAGGGGGCAGAAGAGAATGCGGGTCTTGCCGAGTTGGATCTCTGAGCCGGGGGCCAGGTGGGCAGAGGAGACCCGGACACCCTGAACGAGGGTTCCGTTGGTGCTTTCCAAGTCGCGGATCAGGTAGCCGGACTGTTCCACGACAATCTCGCAATGACGCTTGGAAACGGTGGAATCCTCGATGGTCAGATCGTTGTGGCTGCCGGATCCGATGGTGAACGTGTCGCGGTTGACGACGAACTCGCGCCCTTGGAGCGGCCCGCTGATGACGAGGAGCTTGGTGCGGCGGACGCGGAAGAGATTTTCTTGGTTGTCACCGTTGGCGAGTACGAGCGTTTCGGCAGTGACATTGTTGGTTCGGTCTTCTGTCATAGTGCGTTCACTATAACGCATGCCTACGGTTGTAGGCAATCCCAAAAACCGGGGTGGCGCGGAAAGGTTTTTACAGAATCGCCTTGCCCATACGGTTTTTATCATGCTAAGATTAAAAAATCACGGCGTTGTATGCTCACGGGTCCTGCGGGTGAGAAAATAATGCCTTTGAATGAGTCGGAAAGTGATGAAAATGGGTGGTTTTCTGAGCCTGAAACGCAGATTTTGTGTGGAAAGAAAATTCCGAACGGTGGTTCGTGTGGCCGCCGTGTCAATGGTATTTATTTGTGTTCTCTTGGCAGGTTGCAAGAAACGGTCCGCTCCTGGGGTTGTGCCCTCCGTTTCCAAAAATGCCGGGGTGGAGAGTGTGGTGACCAACAGGATGCAGGACCCGACCTATCGCAAAGCGCTTGACCTCAACAGGCTTGAGCAAGGCAGGAAGGCTGCGGAGCGAAATAAAATTGTCGAAAAAATGGAACAGATGATCGCGAAAGCGCGGGCAACGTTGCCTGCGGGCGCGGATAATGAGGCCGTTAAGGCCGAATTGGCAAAGAACCCCGAGTGGGTCGAGTTGGAAAAACAGAATGCGCACATGCTTGCCGAGCTTGACAAGACTTTGGCAGAGGCGCGGGAGACAGTCCGTCAGCGGATGCTGGCCGAGGCTCGGGATGTGAAGGCGGTGTCCGAGGGGAAAGCTACGGTTAAGGACCCGGCGGCCGCCAAGTGAAACGTGCGAAACGCGTGAATAAAACGATTTACTGTGAGATCAGGAGTATACGCATGAAAACGAACTGCATGAAGAACGTATTGAAGAAGCTGGCTTTCCCGTTGGTGGCCTGCGGGTTGATCTTGACGGGTTCCTCCGCTGCGGCTGCGGGCGAGGGAGACATCAGCAAAATCTACTCGGCGTCGCCCGACACGACCGTGCGGACCGCCGGCAGTATCGTGGACATAAGGTTCAGACTGCGCAGTACGGCGGTCAACGGTTACTTCACGCGGCAGTACTTGGGCGGTTTGCCGATCGCGGTGGCCGACATCCTTTCGCCGTTCCGGATCAGGGTCATGACCGGCAACGGTTACGCGTATGCCAACCTGGTCGGTGTCGATAACCTCGCAGGTCCCGCATACACGACCGAGCTGCGTTTCCAGTATACGGTGCGCTCCGGCGACTTGGCGCTTCCCATGCGGTTGTACGGCACAGCAGGCGCCACATCCCCAGGTGAAGAGTTCGATGTTTCCCAGAACGGGCAGTGGCGTATTTACAATAGCGTCACAACCAGTAATGTGGTGTGGCGCTTTACCACGACCGGGCTTCTGGACGGACCGCCTGATCCGACGTTCGCGCTCCAGAATGTCAAACTGCAGACCATCGATTTCGAGACCGCGTCATGGAGCGTGCCTGCTACGGAGACGCTCATCAGCAAGGTTACGTCCGGCAGCCCGGTCAGCAACGAGGTCCCGTTCTACGTGTGGTCCGGCGACACGAATATCGCGCAGATCGTCGAACAGCAGCCCGGACAGTCCTCGACGCCGCTGAAATTGCTCGCAGGTGCCTCGGACGCTACCTTCCATATATACGGAAAGGCGATGGGTACCACGCTTATATATTTGAGTCCTGAGCCGGCCCCCGGAGTCGGGGTGACCAACTACATTACGAAGCAGGTGACCGTCACGGCGCCGCCTCCTCCGACCGTGGGAGTCTCGCTGCCCGGCATGGATTTGCTGCTGGCTACGTTGACCTTGGATGAGTCTGACAACCCGGTGAACCCCTTGACCGTTACGCTGTCGGAAGCGTATGCGTCGGATGTGACGGTGCGGTTGGATACCACGCCAGCCGTGCAAACGAACGTGACCTTCACGAGCAGTCCCATGTATGTCACGGTTCCTGCGGGGACACTGGCCTCCGCCGCGATCAGTTACAGTGCCTCAGACGGTACAACATTCAGCAAGAACACGGGAATCCTGATCACGCCGGTGGTCATGGATCCCGTGGCGAGCAATTACTTTAAGAACCCCCCGAAAACCGCGCGGGTCAAGGTGCTCAACGGCAAGCCTGTCTTGGTCCGCCCGTTGACGACAACAAAGAAGGTGGATACGCTGAAGACCGTCGCCTACGAGTGGGAAGTCACCGATGTGGCCGCGGATATGGCCTCCGGAATGACCGTCACGTGGGATTTCGGCGACGGCTCGCTCCTTCAGACCGTTTCAGGTGCCTCCGGCACGATCAACCATATGTACCAGAGTCCCAACAGATATACGGTGACCGTCACGGCCAGAGACAAGGATAATTTGGATTCGACCCCGGTTTCATTCTTTGTCGATGTGGCGGACGCCTTGCCTGTGCCGTTTGTGCAGGTGGTTCCCTCGGCTGCGGGGTATAACGAAACGAACGGGATCGGCTCGCTGTATTTCTCGCTGTCGAAAAAGTTTTCCGATGACGTGTGGATCCAATTGTCGGTGGAGCCCTCCGCACAGAGCAATGTGGTGTTCGGCGCGCTGCCGCCCATCCCCATTTACGCCAGCGAGACCAACTCGGCCGTCTTGGAATTCGAGATCAAGGACGGCACGGAGTTCAGCCGTTTGACCGGTCTCACGTTCGTGCCCACCGTGGTGAGTAACGATGCGGCGAAGGCCTACTTCACGGCCCGGACCCTGCGCGGCGTGAAAATATACAACCAGCCTCCGCTGGTCACCCGCGTGTTGGAGATGAAAGTCGGCTCCATAACCAATATCGTGATCCCCGCCGCCATCCCCAAAGACTTCACCTTCGAGATTGCGGACGTGGACGCGGACCTGAATCCCGTTCTGACCCGCTGGAACTTCGGCGACGGCACGGGTGATTTCACCGCCACCGCCGTGACCAACAGGAAGGGGAACGCGAGGGGCGTCCTGAGCCATACGTTCCAAACTCCGGGTACGTACACCGTGTGGATGCAGGCAGAGGACAAGGATGGCGGGTTCTCCCAGGAGGTCGAGTTTGTCGTGACGGTCGGCCAGCCGCCGACGGTCAGGATTCTGCCGCCTTCCGGGCCGTTGTCTGAAACGCCCAATACGGGAGAGAAAGATTTCATTATTGTTCAGTTGACCTCAGCCTATACCAATGCGGTGACGGTCCATTTGAATGTGACCCCCGTGACCAACTATTTGAATGGTGTATTGATCCTTGAGACGCCGGATGTCGTTTTCCCGGCCGGCACCATCGGTGTCGCTCAAGAGCAGAAGGTCTATATCTCCAGTAATAAGGACGGTACGGACATCGCGGCGAGTACGGGTTTCAAAATCACACCGTCCATTACGGCCACGCCGGCGTCCATCGCGTTCTATTCGAATAATCTGGTGTCAGCCGATGTGCGCATCCTCAATGTGGCTCCGGTCATCGTTACGCCCGTCGCCTCACCGATCACAGGTACCGATGTGGCCTACACCATCCCGCAAGGAGCGGACTGGACGTTTTTCTGGAGCGTCACGGATGTGAACGTGGATTTGACGAGCTTAAACCATTGGGTGACGCTCACCTGGTACTGGGGCGACGGTTCCCCTGCGACGGTCGCGAATACACAATTCGGCCGCTCCGGCTCGGTGATTCACAACTATTCGTCGATCGGCGACATGGTGATCCATGTGGTGGCGATGGACAAGGACCAAGGCTACCACGACATTTATTTCAAGATCCGGGTGGCTCCCGCCAAAACGGTTAATGTGACACCGCTGGGTCCGGCTGCGGGTGGCACGTATTCGAGCGCGCCCGGCTTGGGCAATGGGCTGATCTTCTCGGCGGATGCCCGCAATCGTATCATCGAGCAGGATGTTTACGAGTTCAGATACGATCCCTCCGTCTCATCGGCGAACCTGGTCGCGGCACCCTACAGGACTTCGACGCCCCCGGGCACGTACCGGTTGACGAACTATATCACTCGCGTCAGCGGTATCCCTAACCAGACGGCGTTCGGAACGCCCGACGGATACAAGCAGTATGACAGCTTCTTCTATGTCTGGGTGGGTGCGGACCAGGGGTTGCCGGCTGAAGCGCTGGTTCCTGTTGCCAGTCCGAAAGTGGCGGTCGAGTTGCCGGAAGCCGCGTCGGGGGGCACGGGAACGACGACGCCCAGCGTGACCATCCGTCAAATCCAGGCGGTCTTCAGCCGCGAGTATCGTGAGAAGGACAATATCGGCGATATCAACAATGACGGCATCCCGGATCAGACGGCCATCTACTATGGCTTGCCCGCGCTGCTGGGCGGCGACCTCCCCTCGGCTCTGGACTATAATGCGGACCTCGACTTCCTGCCGGGCGCGGCGAGCGACGGCGGCGGTATTATCGGCGGCTCCTCGAATGTGTGGTCGGCGATCGGACGCCCCTTCACCGCGTTTCTGGAAATCCGCGGGTATCACGAAGGTTTGAATAACCCTCAGTTTAACTCCGAACAGGACTTCGGCCCCGGTGAACAGGCGGTCTTCACGGATTACGGGATGAGTTCCGAGCGGCCTACGGATCCGACCAAAATCGACACCGATGGCGATGGATACCCCGATGGTTGGGAGTATTATTTCTGGTATCAGTCTCTGGTCAACCATCTGACAGGCAGAAAATACAATCCGCTGGACGTGGCTTCCGGAGATATTATCAATTGGGCGGATATCTACGCCAAGTTTGATCCGCTCACGCCGGCTACGGATACCGCGGACAAACGTGACCTGGACAACGACGGACTCACGGATATGGAAGAGCTGACCACCGGTACCAACCCGATCAATTGGGATACCGATGGAGACGGTATGTGCGACGGCTGGGAAGTTCTGCGGGGGCTCAACCCGAATGACGCCCGAGATGCGCTGAATCCGTCGATGAATAACCCGGACGGCGATTACATGGCGATTTCCGTGGTGTCGCGTGAGTTTGTGACGGCTACCGACAGCACCACCTATTTGAGGGATGCGGCCGGAAACTTGACGACCTGGTATCAGTATGGTGATAAGAACACGAATTCGCCGATCGCGGTCGGCCGCGCGGTGACATTAAGTTCAGGCGTGACCATTGACGCGAGTATCGCCGCCGTGACGACCAATGCGCTGATCCTGCACTTCCAGGTGTTTCATGAATTCGGTTTTGATCCCCGTACGGCGTGGATCGGCTCGGTCGGCCGTGTTCCAACGTATGTTCGGAATCATCCGGTTCCCGCCGGTTGGGTAAACATCGCCGGGATGCCCGGTTTCGAGCGCTTCCCGGTGTGGCAAGCCAGCGACGCCGCGAATACGCGTCCCTTTACCGCGCTCGACGAATACCTGCTTATGAAGTTCATGTCCGAGAATCGGCTGAACGGAGCGGGGGCGAGTATCGGTGACGGCGATGCCAAAGTGAAAACAACGGAATGGAGCCGCTGGTCCACGCATCCGTTGACGCCGGATACCGATGCCTCGGCTGCGCTTGCGGATGGCGTGCCGGATGGCTGGGAACTGTACGTCTGTTGTGATGTCGGCACGCGGGCGATGGCTATTTCGCCGTGGACGGCGCAAGACTGGGATGATGATGTTGAGCGGCCCGCGAATCCGACTCCGGGCGAGGGCTTGACGCTCCAGCGCGAATTCGCGGGTGTGGACTCCTGTGCCGCCTATGCTAACGCGGCGTTGTATGGGGCCGGTTTTGCCACGGTCACGATCACGCGTCCGGCGGTTGACGCGCTCTGGCTGAATAAATGCTGGCCGACCAGTCCGTGGGATAAGGACACCGACGGCGACAAGTTGAATGATTCGGCCGAGCGCGCCTTCATGTATGGCGCGCCGACGGACAATGGCTCGACCTGTATCGTCGGTGGCGGCTTGAATCCCACCTCCATCGATACGGATCTCGATGCGTTGCCGGATGCGTGGGAAAACGAATTCGCGGGCAGCGGCAGCGGGGCCCTCGACGGCATGGACGGCACGGTCCAAGATGCCAGCGAGGACTGGGATTTCGACGGTTTGCTGAACTATCAGGAGTATTGGGTCGGCGCGGTGCGCAGTTTCCGTTATGACATCCCGACCAACGATGTGACAGCCGCCACGTCGTTGTCCGGCATGGCTCATACCGGTTTGCCGATGGATATGACGTTCGAGTCTTCCAGCCTCTTCACCGAGGTTACGAATGACTGGCAGAACTGCAGATACCCGTGGGGTGACACCGCCCCCAATCTTTGGGTGTTGCTGCCTCCCGGCTGGAATAACACGTACACCTCCACGGATCCCCGCGATCCGGATACCGACTATGACAGTCTGGACGATTATTACGAGATGTTCCATGGGCTGAATCCGGTGCTGGGTGTCCTTGTTGCAGGGGATGACCTGTTGTTGGGCGACCGTGTGGGTCGAGCCTATTTACGTAACAATGCCCGTACTATTACCGCACACCGCAACGACTGGGGACTGGGATTGCCACTGGATTTCGTGACCTATCCGTGGTTGACCGGTCTCCAGACGGCCGACCCCGATGCGGACGGCCTGCGGAACTTCGAGGAAATGCTGCAGCCCAATCAGCCGGCACCGGCATCGCATAATACCGATCCGAGCCCCATCTGGCTGACGGACAGCAGCTCTCCGGACAGTGTCACCGCGCGTTTCTACGACGCGTATCCGCGGAGTGCCGGGCTTCCGATCATGTTCTTCTGGCCATGGTATGCTGTCCCTCAACTTCCCCCGTTGCTCAACGTGTTCACGTTTGAAGAGAACGAGGGTTACGATACCGACAATGACGGCGTTTCCGATAAGGCCGAGTTGACGCAAGGCCCGAGCGGGAACAGCGATCCGCAGGATCATGACGATCCGCTCCGCCGCCAGGCCATCTGGTTTGACGGTGTGCAGTCGGCGGCCCAGACGTATATGCGCGCCAATTACGGCGCGTATGGACTTCGCAGTTTCACCGTGGAGCTGTGGACCCGTCCCGAGGTTGTGAACCGTGAGCAGGTGCTCATCGAGCGTCCGGTCGCGTATGGAGGGTCGGATTTGGCGATTCCGGATAATTATCTCCGCCGCAACTTCCGTCTCGGCATCGGAGCCGACGGTCGTGTCTATGCCATGTTCCAGAATGCCGGCTTCCATGATTCGCATACCGGCGTTGCGCGCGTCGATGGTCCTGTGCTGAAGCCCGACGAGTGGGTTCACATCTCGGCCCGGATGGACGGCAACGCGGGCGAGCTGATGCTCTTGGTCAACGGCAAGCCTGAGAACACGGTTGCCACCCAGCTCATCCCGGCCACCGGTGTATTGAACGTCTCGACGGATTCGAATCCGAACAACTTCGGATACATCTTCATACGCGCCCCTCTGGTGCTGGGCGCGGCGAATGACAATCTGGGGTCTCAGACGTGGGCGAATTTCAATCAGTTCTACAAGGGCTTCATCGATGAGGTCCGCGTGTGGGACGGCGCGCGCAGCGTCGCCGAGATCAAGGCCGACTTCCGTAAGCGTTACAGGAAAGCGGACCTGATGACGATCCGTTACAATGTCGCCCAGCAGACGGCTTTGGGCTTTACGCGGATACCCGGTGATCCCAACCAGTTGCCTGCGGATTTGCTCTATCATTTCACCTTCGACAACATGTTCAGTGCCTCGATTCCTTCCGCCGTCACACAGGTGCCGCGCGGTTTCAATGACCCGCAGGTGACCGTCAACCGTCCCTTCGGCTCCGTGGTGGGTTGGTGGGCCTCTTACTCGCTGGCTAGTACGGTGTATACGGACTACGGTTATGTGCCGTGGATCGAGAACGGTGTGGATCATCTGCCGATCTTGGTCAATGTGGCGCCGTCCAACAGCACGCAGTTGGTGTTCTCTGGACGGGTGAAAGACTCGGTCTACTGGACGTCGACAACGACGGGTGCGACACCGTCATCGAACGTGTTCCCCAACAGCAACGATCCCTACGGCTTCGGCTCCAACGGTGACGGCGTAGGCGGTTTCGGTTATGCGATGGATCTTCTGCCTCTGGGCGGGGCCTTCGCCAAGACGATCGCCGATATGTGGGACGCGCAAGGCGCCAGCGGACGGTGGAGCGACACCAATGCGGACGTGGACTCCGACGGTTTGCCGGATTGGTGGGAGGCCTATGTGGCCACGCTCTATCCCGGCTTGGGTAATCTGGGCTGGTATGATCTCTATCCGGACGGCAGTGGTATGACCATGGGTGAGCGCTATCTGACCGATTTGGCCACACCGCAAGTTCCGCAAGTCGGCGATTCCGATGCGGATGGTTTGCCCGACTGGTGGGAGAATGAGGTCGGCGGCAATCCGAATTGGACGACGACCTATCCGGACGGGACCACCGCAGGCCAGCGTTATCTGCGTGACCTCTCCGACTTCTTGGCGCCGATGGTCTATGATACGGACGGTGATGGCCTGCCCGACTGGTGGGAAAGCTACCTGATGGCGGTTTATGGCTTGGTGCCCCCGATCGCATGGAATGATCCTTCGCCGGACGGCAGCGGCTTGACTGTGGGCGCGCGTTATCTGCTGGATATGCAGGCCTTCAAGCCTGAGCAACAGCCGGGGGACAGTAACTTCAATGGCTTGCCTGATTGGTGGGAAGCTCAGGTCCTCACGAATTATCCGACGGCGGAGCTGGGTTGGTCGCTGCGGTATCCCGACGTGGATCTGTCGGTGACGAACAGTTGCGGCTCGGTCTATATCAGTGATCTGGCGCAGCTCGGTGTGCCTCCTTCGCAGGGCGACAGTAACACCAACGGCGTGCCGGATTGGTGGGAGACCTACACGACCAATGTGACGGGCGTTGCGCTGAGCGCGGTGAACCCTTGGGGTGCCCTGCACGCGGACGCCAGCGGATGGACCGTTGCGCAGCGTTATGAGATGGACTTGTCCGCCTTCACGGGCGTCAATCGTCAGTTCAACGATGAGGACTGGGACGGTCTGCCCAACTGGTGGGAGCGGTACAGTGTGGCGCTCTATTCGTTGAACGCAAGCAATCTGGTGTGGACCTCGGCCTATCCGACGAACGGCACGCCGCCGATCACGGCAGGAGCGAAGTATCTGCAGGACCTGATTGCGGTGGTCGGCGCAGAGGGGCAGGCGCAGGACAGTGACTTGGACGGGCTTCCCGATTGGTTTGAGAATTACATTTCGAGGACGCTGGGCCTGGGTGCCCTTCAGTGGGAGACGGACTTCCCGACGAACGGTAGTCCCGAAAGCGCCGGTCAGTTCTACTACAGCGTGTGGACCATGATCGACAGAACGAATCAGGTCGGCGATGCCGATTTGGATGGTCTGCCTGACTGGTGGGAAACGAAGGTGACTGCGGTTTATCCGGGAACCAATCTGACGTGGGACGCGGCGTATCCTGACGGTAGCGGTGTGACGGCGGGGCAGAAGTATCTGACCTACCTGGGAACGCTGAGCTCGGCTCCCGGTGACGCGGATGCGGATGGGCTGCCGGACTGGTGGGAGTGGTACGCGGCTTCGGTTGACTGGACCCTGGATTTCAGCTGGAACAGTGCGTTCACGCATGTTTATCCGGATGGCAGCACGACGAATGCCGGCGTTGCCTATCTGTCCTATCTCACGAATGATTTCCAGACTGTCGGTATGCCGCTTGTCGGAGATAAAGAGTTCGACGCCCTGCCGGAGTGGTGGGAAATGTATGTGGCGACGAGGGTTTCGTCCGCGCAGTTTGCGCAGGCGACTAACCTGAATTGGATGTCGGCCTATCCCGGAACGGTCGGCGTTATCGCCGGTGACCGCTACTTGGATGATCTGACGCGGCACGCCAATGATTTCGATAACGACGGCATGCCCGACTGGTGGGAAATGTTGGTCGCGTCGCTCTATCCGGGCAGCGGGAATCGCGGTTGGAACGATCCCTATCCGGACGGCAGCGGCGTAACGATGGGTGACCGTTATTTGCAATATCTGGCCGCCGGAGACCTGACTTCGATCGGAGCGGCTCAGCGTGCGGATTCCGATTATGACGGTCTGCCCGACTGGTGGGAGATCATGTTCGGCCTCGATCCGAATGACGCCACGGGCGTCAATGGTCCGGATGGTGATCCGGATGCGGATGGGCTTCCCAATTATTATGAGTTCTTGTCTGGCACCAAGCCGTTCTCCGCGGATTCGGATGGGGATGGCATTTATGATGTCGATGAGGATGCGGATGGTGACGGTCTCTCGAACGGCGAAGAGTATATGTATGGGACCAGCCCCAAGGCTGTTGACTCCGACGATGACGGTTTGTCCGACCTGTTGGAGGTGGTGAGCGCGCTTGATCCTGCGGATTCGCTCTCGCCCTATACGCCCCGGACACTGGTGAATGACGGCACGGGCTATCTGAGCATTCCCAAGGCGCCGATGATTGACGGCTTTAACGTTGATCCGGATGGCCTGCGCTTCAACTTGACGAATTGGACCGTCACCGCACGGGTCAAGCTGACGTCAGCGCCCTCAGCAGATGTGATCCTGATTCGGCGTCTGGTCAAGACCGGTAGCAACAGTTATCTGAACTATGAGTTGGGTATTGACCGTACCACGTTGGTGCCGTATGTCCGGTTCCAGACGGTCGTCGGCGAGAGTTGCCGTGTGAACGGTTTCCGTCCGCTGGAATTGGGCGTGTGGACGAGTTTGGCTGGCCGTTTTGGACCCTCAATCCAGCCTGGTGTCGGGGAGCTTTCACTCCTTCAGGATGGTGCCGTTATCGCGCAGGATATCAATGGGCTGGCGTGTACAACAGGCACCCAGTCCGGCGATTTAGCGGTTGCTCTGAATCTGCGCGGTGAGATCGATGAGGTCACGGTATGGGCCGAGGCGCGTACAGATGCCCAGATCGTCGAACTGCAAGGCAGAACACTCCTCTTCGGCCAACTCGTTGAAGACCCTACGTTGTCCTTTAATTCTTATTACAATTCGTATGATCCTGTGACAGGTGCTTCAACCTCTTGGCAAAACAGTCGTGATGTCCTTCAGTCAGGGAAGGTCGCTCTCTACCTGCCGTTCGATGACGGACGCTATGTGGGCGGCAGCAAGGCGAATGCGGTCGATGATTTCGTGCATTACACGAACGGTTGGCATACCGGACGTCCGTATGCGGGCACACTGGTCGGCGGCATCGACTTCAGCCCGCTGGCGAACAGCGCGGCACCTCAGTTCCCGCTCCCGGTCGATTCCATCCAGAACATTGATTCTGACGGAGATGGCATGCCGGATATGTTCGAGGTGTTCTACGGCCTTGACCCCAATCTTTCGGGAGATGAGTATGGTTGGGCCGCGGTGTGGGATTCGAATCGGAACAGATGGGTGTATCAGTCCGTACAGCCCGATTGGGATAGTGGGCCGGACGGAGATCTGGATAGCGACGGGTTCTCGAATCTGTATGAATACAATGCCGGAACCGACCCGTGGTCTGAAGACACGGATAATGATCGGATTCTGGATGTGGATGAGGATTCGGACAACGACGGACTCTCGAACATCGAAGAGTCCCGCCTGGGTTCGCACCCGATGCGTGTGGACACGGATGATGACGGGCTCAGCGACGGTGCCGAGGTGCAGAGGGGAAGTCATCCGGCTTTCTCCGATTCGCCGCTTGAGACACTGAAGTCGATGCGGTTGACCGGCATGACGGCCTGTCAGATTCCATCGCCGGACAAGAATCGCACGCGGTTCAACAGCGCCGCCTGGACGGTGGAGGCGTGGGTGCGTCCCGATACGGCGGCGCAGACCGGCCCGCTCGTCCGCTACGCCGGTTGGGTGTACACAAACGGAACGCAGCGCGAAGTGGTCTTTTATGAGTTGGGCTTGACCGGTGGATCGCCCTATGTCCGCATGGATACGGCGATGTTTGCGCCGGTTGTGGCCCGTGTGAACGGCGGGGTTCTGCCGGCTGGTGAGTGGTCGCATCTCGCGGGTGTCTTCGATCCTGACAATAACGCGTTGACCTTGTACCTGAACGGGATAGCGATGGCCTCGCTGCAGGTCATGGTAGAAGGGTTGGCTGGATCTGCTTCGGCGTCCGCTTTCCCCGGGAAGGCCTTTATCGGCAGTACCGGAGGAGTGGTTGGCAATATTGATGAAGTCCGCATCTGGAAACAGGCGCTCACTCAGGACGAAGTTGTCGCCGGTATCGAACATCTGGTGCCTGCGAGCGACAAACGGCTAATCTGTTACTTCCGTTTCGATGACGGCGGTTTGACAGCGGAAGACTATGCTTACCCGATCCGTCCGCCGATCACGTTCAACTCCGCAACGGTTGCGTGGACCGGGAGTTTGGATACCCCGTTGCTCTACTGTATGACGGGAGTCACGTTCGATACGGGAACGGCGTATGCCGGAACACGCATGGAGACCGATGACAGCGACGATGATGGTCTGCCCGATTGGTGGGAAAGTTTCAGTCAAGTCAGTACTGTCTACAACCCCATCATGAACGAGGATTATTATACCGAAACGAATACGACGACCACGGTCGCGAACGGGGTCACAAACACAGCCAGCGTCATCAAGTATATTTATACGGATCTCTATGTTGAGGAATGGAGGCCGGAAAGTGTCGCCGCTCACGCAGAGCGCGCTTCTAGCACGGTTGATCTGGGATGGGGCATCGACTATGGCTTGGTAACCTCGGTTCCCGGTTACAGGTGGAGCGATACGCCCGACGGGTTATGGATGTTAAAAGATGTCTATTTGACGAAAGAACAAGTCGACACTTCTGAACTGCGTTTCGCTTTAAATAACCCAACCGAAACCAGTATCATCTACATCAACGGAAAGAAACTGGTTGTGACTGATCTGGGTGCACAGCACGTTTCGACGTTGAGTCCGGTGGAAACGGACACGTTCAAAACGGAAATATGGGAAAGCATCAGTGAGTATTTCCTGGATGCGAATTTCCTGAAGCGGGGTCAGTATTTACATGTCGGCTGGAACCGGATCTCCGTTCAACATTTCAATACGGACTTGAACACCTATCAACACAGAAGACGTGAGAGGTTCTGGCTCACATTAACGGGCGACGCAGGCCAGACCACGTTGATACCGTTCGGTGCACGCTGGTGGGTCTACGGACATGCCGGAAGCATGGTGGAACCGCCGCTTGATGCTGCCGGTCTAGCGTGGTTCGATCCGAATTACGGTTTAGACACGTGGTCGGACCCCGATCATGACGGGTTGCCAAGTTACTATGAGGCGCTGGTGGGCACCAATCCGAACTCACCCGACACGGACGGAGACGGCGTGCAGGACGGCTACGAGGATTTGGACGGCGACGGGCTGCCTAACTTCCGCGAGTACGAGGTCGGAACTGATCCGCGCCTGCCGGACACCGACGACGACGGAATGCTCGACTTCGAGGATGGCTACATGAGCGCGACCGTAGCCATGCCGACCAATAGCCTGATGCCCAGTGTCGAGCGGCATCTGAGCTTGGGTGGCGATGGGTATCTCAAGGCGCCGGCTGTGTCGCGGTGGAGCAGTCTGAATGACTCCTTCACCCTGCGCCTCTCTGTCCGTCCGGATGCCCTGCCTGCCGCCGGGACCACGAACTTCCTGGCCGTTCGGGAGGTCAGTGCGGGGGTCTACAATTACGCGTTGAAACAGTTGCCTGACGGACGCGTGGAGGCGGCCGTGACTGTCGACACGAGCGTCGGCGCACCGCAGCAGATTGCGGTCGTTTCAACCTCGCCGCTGGCCTTGGGAGAATGGTCACACATTGATATGGTGGTCGACCTCGATATGCAGCGTCTGTTGCTGTTGGTGAACGGCACGAATGCGGGTTCGGCGTTTGGTGACATGCGCAAGATGCCGGCCTCGAGCGGTCGCGGTCTGGTGCAGACGCGTTTCGGCGTGAACCTCATCGGTGCGATGGACAATATAGCGTTCTACCGGATGGCGTTGACCGAGGCGGACTTGGATCTCGTGCGCGATCAGGGTATCCTGTTCTTCCCGACCAATGCGCTGCAAGCGTGTTATCTCTTCGATGACGGCACGTCGAGCAATGGCGTGAGTGGTGTGGCTGGCTGGACGACAGGTCAGGTCCAGGACTTCGCCTACGTCTTCTGGAGTGATGACGACCAAATCGTGACTGGCTTTAGGTTTGACGACTGGCTAACGGGCTGGCGTAACGCCGGCACGCTGGTCGGGGCCTTGACCGCGATCACCGATACCTATCCGAACCAGGCGGACAAGGATACGGACTTCGACGGCATACCGGACACGTGGGAAATGCGGTACGGACTGGATCCCTATGACGATGCGGGTGAAAATGGCGCGTTGGGTGACCCCGACCGCGACGGGCTGAGTAACCTGTCGGAATACCTGATTTCCGAAGTCTACCAGTTCTATCCGGGACTGAACCCCAGGCTCTTCAGTACCACTCAGACAGTGTCGGACTACTTCCTCAAGGAAGGCAGTCTGTACTTCGGTGAGATGTTCTCCGATCACGACTTCATGGAAGACGCGTGGGAAGACGGGTCGTTGCCCTACTACATCAGCCGCTTCGTGTATGATCCGCAACAGGACAACGATCAGGACGGTTGGTCGAACTGGGCGGAGTGCCGCTATGGCATGACCTCGCTGCGGACGGATCCCGCGCTCGGTATGCACCTCGCTCCGGATGGCCTCTCGACCAAGGACTTCCCCGTGCCGGTCATCGAAGCGCATTTGGCCTATCGTGGCCTGCAACCGGTGGGTAACGTCGTGGTTTACGCCTACTCATCGGCGGAGATGAACGGGCTCCCGGATGCGATCTTCAGCGTGCCCGCGGGGGGGGCTGCCGTAAAGAGCTTGGGCTTCTGGGCCAGCAAGAAGATCTCAGGTGTGTTGTCACCCGGTTCGGTGGTGCCCGGTACGGTGAAGCTCGAGTTCACGGATGTTGCCGGAACCACCTACACGACGGCCGAGGCCTCCTATGATTTGCAGGACGTGGCGAACGGCGGCAAGACCGGTGTGATATACGGCTTTGATAGCCTTGGAACGACGGCGACGATCGGCACGGTGAATTATGTCACCGGCGAGTACGTTATCGATCTGGGCTGGTACAGTGGCAAGAATGTGCAGAATTCAACCGCACCCGGCACGGGCACGACCACGCTGGATCCCGCGACGTCTTATCTGAAGATCAACTACTCGACCACGCAGATCACCGCATGGCCGAGAACCCTGTATCTGACGGATGCGGACGTGCCGACGGTGGCTGCCCCCAGCCTGGGCTATATCAAGGAGGGCTTGAATTATTTCTTCGCCTTCATTGACATCGACAATAATGGCACGTGGGAGGCCGGAGAGCCGTGTGGCGTACCTGAGCCGAACGGGACGGATATCGGTTGGCATTGGAATCAGATCAATGTCGAGCTGACCGATTATACGACGGGGTATCTGCGTATGACGCTGGACTCGGGGATGCGCTCCGAGGATGTGTATAACGGAACCACGCAGCCAGGCTCCGGCTCCGGCGCTAGCAGTTCGTTCAATACACATGTGCGCGTGTACCGTCTGAGCGTGGACGAGAATGTCTCCTATCAGAATAAGGTGCTGGATAAGCAGGTCGTTTTGCGTGGGTATCTGCATGAAGGCGATTTGCTCGCGGAGGGTCAGTTGGCGCTCGACTGGGGTTTGGTTGAGGTGCCTCAGTACCTGAATCGAAGGACGGTCGTGTATAGCGTTCTGTTGGGCGACAGCCCGTCGTTGATGGATAACGTGGTGTGTGTCTTCACGAACACCTTTGACTCGGTGCGTGCCCAAGCCGCGACCACCTACCCGATCGATGGCGCTTACGTGTACGCTTCACGCCCGACCTTTAAATGGTCGATGCCGGAGAACTATACGGCCTTCACGCTCGAAATCCGGCAGAACTCTGAGAGCGGGCCGGTCATCTACAACTCGGGAGCCGTGAAGGCCCCGCCGCGCAACATTGATGGCGAGTGTGTTTGGAAGGCACCGATTTGCGCGAACGCACGGATGTCGAACGGCCGGATCTTTGAATCCAACAAAGTCTACGTGTGGCGCGTGGTCGCGATGAACGCGAAGTTCAGCGATACGGGTAGCAACTGGTCGGTTTGGAAGAAGTTCCGCCTGGACGTGAATGCGCCGATGGCTTCTGCGGGTTACTGCTCGGTTAGTGCAAGGGTCAACTATTTCGGGCCTGCGGCCGACTTGACCGACCGTGTCAAGGTGCAGGCGTTCCAGAACGCCGGCTTTGCGGGATTGCCTGAGGCGGAGTACACGCTGGCGTTGACGGATCTGGCCTCGTTGCAGTCGGGCGTGTTCACGGTGAACGCCGTGCTGAATGGGTTGCCCGATAGCAGCGTGGCGGGAGACTACTATATCCGCGCGTTCATTGACCACAACATGAACGGCGTGCGGGATGAGTGGGAGTCGTGGGGCTATCTCAATAATTACGGTGTCAACAGTCAGCCCTATACCCCGAAAGCGGTCCAGTTGAAGTATTCAACGAAACCGGAAGCGGTGAACATCGTGATCGAAGATGCCGATTCCGATCAGGACTGGTTCCCGGACGCCTGGGAGTTCGAGCAGAACCCGAGCGGCGACTTCCTTGACCTCACGGGGCCCGCGACAGGTCCTGGTCCCTACACGGAGATCAATCCTTATCTGACGGCTGACGTGGCGTTTCTAGCCGCTATGGCGATGGGCACCACGGATCAGGACGGAGATGGTCTGGGTGATCTCGCGGAGTTGCTCTTAGGGTCGGATGCCCAGAAGGCTTCGAGCTCGGGTGACGGGTACAAAGATGGTGATAAGGTTGCGTTGGGCCTGTCGCCCGCAGACACGTTACGTGTGTATCTGACAAGTCTGGAAGCCGGCGGCGACGTGCAGCAACCGCAGGTCCAATGGACAATGGAAGTGCAGAAGGCGGCGGGCTCGGCCAAAACGGCGCTCAGCCTCTTCTCCTCTACAAGCTCTGGCAGTGCGGCCACCTATGAGGTGCTGTATACGCCGTCCTTGTCCAATCCGCAGTGGCGGACCGTGAAGACCGGAACGGTGGCGCTGTCGGGCGTGCAGGCGTTGACCAGCGAAATCGAAACAGCGCTGGCTTCAGAGCTTGACCCGGCAAAGGGCTTCTTCCGGGTACGGTTGTTGAAACCCGTGAATCCTTAACCGGTTCAGGCTGAAGAGCGGCTGCTCTACGTGTCCTGACGCGTGGAGCAGCCGGTCCTAACGCAAGTCGGCGGCGGATTCGGGGGTGGTCGGTCGAAAGTCCGCTGCCCCGTTACGAAGGTTCGGTTGCATGACGAAACCGTATGAGAGAGCGTTATGGTACCTTTCAATCACAAAATGCTGCGGGTTTTGGGTGTGTTGTTTCTGACGGCTACCTGTGTGCAGGCGGCTCCGTTTGCCAAGACCTTCAAGTTCACTCAGCCGGACGGAACGCAGATCGAATGCTGGGGTGAAGGTGACGAATTCCGGGCGGTCTTCGAACACAACGGCTACACGGTCGTGATGGATGCCGCACGCAAGACGTACACCTATGCCCGGCTGTCGGCGGATGGCACGGAGTTGATTCCGACCCGCCTTGATGTTGGCAAAGCCGATCCTGCCGCCAACGGATTGCCTCAACATCTGCGTATCACGCCGGAAGCGGCGCGTGCGCAGGCTAAAGCCCGCTTTGAAACATGGGACGCAGGCATGCAGATGGCGCGCCGGTGGCAAACGCAAAAGGAGCAGCTGCAGCTTCAACGGTTGCAGCAACTCGGGACGGACCGGACGTCGATGGCGCCTCCCTCATCCACGACCACCGGTATCAAGGTCGGACTCTGTCTGCTGATCGATTTTCCGGATGACGTGGCTACTGTTCCACAGTCGGAGATTAAAAATTTCTGCAATGGCGACAACTATACGGGCAATGGCAATAACGGTTCAGTCAAAAAGTATTTTCTCGATAATTCCAATAACCTGCTGACCTACTCGAATGTGGTGACGGTCTATATCCGTATGGTTAAAACGAAAAGTTACTATTGCGACACGTCGAAGGACGCGGGTGCTCAGGCGAACGAGATGATCCGGGACGCGTTGAATATTATGAAGGCGATGCCGAATTACCAAACGGAAATCCTGCCTACATTCGATCCCCTCACGGTTGACGGCAATAATCAGGTGGTCGCCTGTAACGTGTTCTACGCCGGCGGTAACGGCGGCAGGTGGACCTATGGCCTTTGGCCGCACTCTTGGGCGCTTGTCAGAGTCGGTCCGCAGGAACTCTCTCCCGGAGGGATGTCGGTGTTCCGTTATCAGGTTACCAATATCGGCAACTCGTTGGATATCGGTACGTTCTGCCACGAGAACGGCCACATGCTCTGCGGGTTTCCCGACATCTACGATTACGATTACGACTCTATCGGCGGGGCGGGACGCTTCTGTCTGATGGATTACGGCGGCGGTGACACACAGATTTGCGCGTACCTGAAATACGCGGCCGGCTGGGCGAGCACCGTCGAGGTCACGAAAGACGATGCCATAGCGGGTTCGTTGTCGGCGCTGGTTGGGGATGCGGATTATAACAAGTTCTACCGGTTCGAGAAGCCTGGTACCCCGACCGAATACTATCTCTTGGAGAACCGACAGAAACAGGGACGTGATGCCGATATTCCGGGTTCTGGCATCGCCATCTGGCACGTCGATGAGTTGGGCGACAAGGATGATCAGCGCATGGAGTATAACACCAAGCATCAGAACTATGAGGTTACGCTGGTGCAGGCGGATAATCAGTGGCATTTCCAGAAGAACGCGAACTCGGGTGACGCCAGTGACCTTTTTTATTTCGGGAACCCGGCTGCGGGCTATCGTAACGCGTTCTCAGACTTAACCGCCCCCAGTGCGCGTTGGTGGGACGGGACCACGTCGATGATGCAGGTGGAAACGATCAGCGCGAGTGGTTCGGTGATGACCTTCATGTTCCAAGTGCCGGCCCCGGTCATCGTAACGCCGTCGCCGTTGCCGGATGCACGCATCGGCACGTATTACTCCGTTGCGCTGGCGGCGGGCGAAGGGGCCACACCGTATGCGTGGCAGGTGGTCTCCAACACGTTGCCGTTAGGGCTGACGCTGAGTGGCTCGGGTGTTTTGAGCGGTTTGCCCGAAGAGGCTGTGACCGCCGTTTTCGATGTGGCGGTGACCGGGCGCAACGGGAAAGCCGATACCAACCAGTTCAGCTTGACCGTCTGGCCGGCTTTCAACGTACCGTATGTTGAAACCTTCGATCGCTCAGCCGGCGCGTTGCCCGATGGTTGGACGCAAGAGTATGTCACGAATCAGGTGCCTTGGACCTATGTGAACGGGAACGGGACGGGTACGGGGGGAGGGAGCCCGTTAGCCGCGTATAGCGGTCTTTATGACGCCTGCTTCAAGGTGGGCCTCAGCTCCCTGGTCGGTTCCAAAACCCGTCTGGTTTCGCCTGGCATCGTGTTCGCTTCGGCATCCCGCTACGCGCAGTTGAGTTTCTGGCACTTTATGGCCAAGAAGTCGGGTATTTTCCAAGATAAGCTGCGGGTCCTTTACAAGACCGCCTACACGAACGAGTGGCAGCCTCTTGCGACCTATGACCAATCCGTCGAAATCTGGACGCGGCGTACCTTGTCGTTGCCGGGTTCTGCAACAACGTATTATATCGCGTTCGAAGGGATGGCCAATTACGGGTATGGTCTCCATATCGATGATGTCGAGGTGGTTGATGCGTATGTCCCGCTGGACATCGTGGCCTCTTCCGTGTTGCCGGATGCTGTGCTTAACCAGCCCTATAGTTTCACGTTGGAAGCCGCTGGCAATGAAGGGCCCTTTACCTTCGCGCTAACGGCGGGGAGCTTACCCTTACCTGATGGGTTGTCGCTCAGCTCGAACGGGGTGATCAGCGGTACGGCGACCAATCTCAGTAATCTCGGTAGCAATGTGTTCACCGTTGCCCTGACGGATGGTCAAACCAATACCGTTTCGTCGCAATTCACGCTGAATGTCGGGGCTCCGCGTGTTGTGTTGTTTGCTGAACCGTTTGAGAATAACGGCGTGATGCCGAGCGGCTGGACACAAGCGTATGTCACCAACACGCTCACGTGGGTCTGCCGGGACGGTGGTGGTAACGGCGATACCTTCAACTGGCCCACAAACGCGTACGAGGGTCTATATAACGCTGTGTTGTTTACCCAAGACTACGCGAATCATGTGACCCGGCTTGTTTCGCCAGCAATCAATCTCGGGGCGGCACCCGCCAACATCCGCTTAGACTTCTGGCACTGTATGACCGCTCTCTCGGGTCAGCAGGACGAACTGCGGGTTTATTATAAGACCTCTGTTTCCGGGGCTTGGAATCTGTTGGCGAGCTATACCAACAACGTGAACGCTTGGACGCAGCGGACCTTGCCGTTGCCCAGCCCCACCAGCACGTATTATCTGGCCTTCGAAGGGAACGCCCGGTTCGGACAAGGCGTGTGTATTGATGATATCCGTATCACTGACGAGTCCCTCGCGCCGATCATCATGACGCTGTCGCCGTTGCCGGGTGGAACGGTCGGCGAGGCCTATAGTCAAATCTTTACTGCGGTGGGAGGTGTCGAACCCTACACGTGGGATTTGGTCTCGGGTGCCTTGCCCTCTGGGTTGGTCTTCAGTGCCGACGGGGTGTTGAGCGGCACGCCGGAGGTAAAAGCCAATGTTACGTTGGGTGTGAGGGTCGTGGGTGCGGACGGGTTCGCCTCAACCAATCTTTTTGCGTTGAAAGTGTCGAGCGTGCAAAGAATCCCCTACACGCAAACGTTCGAAAGCCGCTCGCAATTGCCGTTGGGATGGACGCAGGAGTTTGTGCCTGTATCAACGCTGAGTTGGAGGATTTATAACGGCACTTCAATGGCTGGCGGTGCGCCGAATAAAGCGCACAGCGGGACGAATAATGCCCTTCTAGTAACCTTAAACTCTTCAGGTTTTAAGACCCGCTTGATAACCCCGGTGCTGGATATGGGGGTGGGCACAACGAATGCACAGTTGACCTTCTGGTTCTGTATGGCAAAGACATCGTATCAGGATGAACTGACAGTCTTATACAAGACCAACGCGGCCGATACCGCTTGGAACCAATTGACGAATTTCAATAAGTCGGTTGTGGCGTGGAGCAACATCGTGCTGAGTTTGCCTAATCCCACTCCGAACTATATGATCGCTTTTGAGGGATTGGCGAAAGCCGGAGCTGGTATCTGCATCGATGATGTCGGAGTCACGGGCGATCTCGTGATGACCCCGTATGAACAGTGGAAGGTGGACCATTTCGGATTGGATGCGGGTAACGAACTGATTGCCGGCGATGAGGCGGACCCGGACAATGACGGCATTGTGAACTGGCGCGAATACGCGATGGCGTTGGATCCGTTGACGCCCGATACCGACGGTTTGCCGACCGGTGACGTGACCTCGGGGTATTTGACGCTGACCTATCGCGAAAACCAAGCCGCCACGGATGTCCGTTTTGAAGTGGAGGCGTGTGCCGATCTGCTGCTGCAGAATTGGACCACCAATGGTGTATCCGAAATTTTGCGGGCAGACAGCAATCTCTGGTGGCAGGTCAAGTATCGGCACGATGTGCCGGTCACGAATGCGCCCCAGCGCTTCCTGCGGCTCAAACTCACTTGGCCGACGCCGTAGGTCGGGATCGAAATCCCGACTTACAGCTCGCGTGGCGTCCGCGAGAGCACTTCGCAACCGTTTCGGGTCACCAGCACCACGTCCTCGATGCGGATGCCCAGTTTGCCCGGCACGTAGATGCCCGGCTCGACCGTCAGCACCATGCCAGGCTTCATTTCGCTCTTGCAGGCCGACGAAAAACTGGGCGACTCGTGAACCTCCAGCCCTAATCCGTGTCCAAGGCCGTGTCCGAAGAATGTGCCGTAGCCGGCCTTCTCGATGTGTCCGCGTGCGACCGCGTCGATGTCGCAACAAGGAACGCCCGGCCGGATGGCGCGGATGGCCTTGCGGTTGGCCTCCAGCACGATGGCGTATAGCTCGCGATAAAGCGGGGTGGGTGCGCCGAAGAAAATGCAGCGCGTCATGTCCGCACAGTAGTGATTCAGCTTGAGTCCGAGATCCACCAGCAGAGGCTGGCCCTGTCGGAGAAGGGTCCCGTCCGGGTGATGATGGCACTCCGCGCCGTTACGTCCCGCACAAGCGATGGTGTCGAAGGCTTCGCCCTGTCCCAAGCGGTCGGCCTCGCGCCGCACAAGGCTGCGGATCTCCCATTCGCTCAGCCCCGGTTTAACGTGTTGCAACAGGGTGGCGAAAAGTCGGTCGTTGGCCGCGACGGCTGCGCGCACGGCCTGTTGCTCGGCGGGCGATTTCACGGCACGCAGTTCGGCCACCGCACCGCCGATGTCGATCCACTCGGCCTCGGGCATCGCCTCTTTCCAACGCAGGAAACGTGAGGCGCCCATGTGCCCTTCGAAGCCAACGCGGTGCCAGCCAGAGTTTCCCATCCCGGCCAGCACAGAGGGCTCTTCGGTCGGCCGCCACAAGGTATGGCAGGGGAGCCAAGGCGCCTGATGCTTGGCCATGGTAAGGTACCGGAAATCGGTGTAGAAGGCCGGCTCATCGGCGGGCTCGGTCAACAAGACCCCGTTTGAGGTCTCGAGTCCGGTGAAATAGTAGCGGTTGATGTCGGAGACGAGGAGGACCGCGTCTAGGCGCAGACGCCTTTGGCAAGCTTGCAGGCGTTTGACGCGAGCTTGAAACTCGGTGGAGGGAAGATCCGCGGGTGGAAGGGAAGTGTGCATATCAGGTAGGTCGGGATCGAAATCCCGGCGTATTGGCAGAACACGTCAACCGGGCCGGATCACCGGTTGCGGGGTCTGGTTGTAGACCTTTGAGCCTGGCGGCACGGAATGGATCAGCCACACGTTGCCGCCGATGATCGAGTCGTGTCCGATGACCGTCTCGCCGCCGAGGATGGTCGCGCCTGCGTAGATCACCACGTTGTCCTCCACATCAGGGTGGCGTTTGGTGCCTTTCACGAGGATGCCAGTCGTCTCGTCTTTGGCGAAGCTGAGCGCGCCAAGCGTGACGCCCTGATAGAGCTTCACGCGTTTGCCGATGCGGCAGGTCTCGCCTATCACTACGCCCGTGCCGTGGTCGATGAAGAAGCCGGGGCCGATGGAGGCCCCGGGGTGGATGTCGATGCCGGTTTTGGAGTGCGCGTGCTCGCCCATGACGCGCGGTATGAGCGGGATGCCTTGGGCGTAGAGCGCGTGGGCAATACGGTGGATGGTGATGGCGTAGAGCCCCGGATAACTCATCACGATTTCCATAGTGGACATAGCGGCTGGGTCGCCCTCATAAGCAGCTTGGATGTCCTGTTGGAGCGTGTCGCGGATGCCGGGCAGGCCGTTGAGGAGGGCTGCGACCGCCTGTTGCGCCTTCTGCTCGCAATCATGGCAGTCCTCGCACTTGGCGCGGCGGCAGGCGTATTCGAGGGCGCGGTGCGTTTGGTCGCGTAGCTTGAGCGCGATGTCGCGAAGGGTGTCCTGCAGATGGCTGTGGCAGGTGTCGTGCGCGATGGGCGCTTGGCCGTGGCAGCCGGGATAGAGAACGGCCAGCAACTTTTCAAGCACGGCGATGACCGCGCCCGTGCCGGGCAGGTTGACGTCCCTTTCGGTGTTGGCGACCGGACAGTTTTTGCACGGCGAGAGCGCTTCGGTCAGGGCGCTGAGATTCTCTTCGAGCCATTTTTCCATAGCAGGTTCCTTCCGGTTATCATGTCCCTTTCGCAATCCGCACGATCACGCGGGAAGCGCCCAGATTTTTCCAGCCCAGCGCCAGCAAGGCCTTTTCGGTAAAGCCGCGGCCTTGGCAGATCAGATCCAGGATCTCGATGTGGTCTTCGCGGCACAGGGCGCGGAAGTCCTTCAGAGTGAACAAGTGGATGTTGGGCGTGTTGTACCACTCGAAGGGGATCTGTTTGCCTTTGGGCATGCGGCCTTTGAGGAGCAGTTGGCGGCGGACCTCGAGGCAGGCGAAATTCGGGAAGGTGATGACCGCCTCGCGTGCGACGCGCAGGATCTGCTGGAGCAGCTCGCGCGGGCGCTTGATCGTCTGCAGGGTTTCGCTCAGGACGGCCACGTCGAAGCTGTTGTCCGGAATCATGGCGAGCCCGTCATCGATATCTTCGAGCAGGATGTCACAGCCTGAGCCGATGGCCGTGATGACCTGTTCGACATCAATCTCGACGCCGTTCCCATGGCACCCGCGCAGTTGTTTTAGGATGTTCAGCAGCGAACCGTTGCCACATCCGAGATCCAATACGCGGCTGCCTTGGGGAACCAGATCGACCACGTTCTGGTAATGGCGCAACTGCCACTGGCGGATCGTGCCGTTGTCTTGTGCTTCTCCCGCTTGCTCCGCATCAGGGGCTGCGGGCATGAACGCTTTGACTACGCGCTTGAGATCGTTAATATGCGTTAAAAAGGCGTCGTGTCCCGCAGCCGCGTCAAGGTGGCAGTAGGAGACCTGCTTTTTCTGGCGCACGAGCGCGGTCACCAGCTCCTCGGACTGTTCGGGCATAAAGAGCCAGTCGCCGCTGAGCGAGACGATCAGCACGCGCGAGGTGATGTCACCGAAGGCCGCGTCAAGGGTCTGATAGCGTTCTTCGATGTCATACTCATCCATGGCTAAGGTGATGTGCAGGTAAGAGTTGGCATCGAAGCGCTGGATGAACTTATCGCCTTGGTATTGCAGGTAGCTTTCGACCTGAAAAAAGGTGCCGAAATTGCGGTCGATGGCGTTGCGGAAATCGGGATCGGCGGTCAGCCATTCGGGACGTTTCTCGCGGCCGAACTTGGCATCCATGAGCTGCTGGGAGAGGTAGGTGATGTGCGCAAGTTTGCGGGCGCTCGAAAGTCCTTTGCTGGGCAGGTTTTCGCTGTCGTAGTAATCGCCCGTGTTCCAGTTGGGATCTCCGATAATCGCATGCCGCCCGACGATGTCGAAAGCAAGCGCCTGAGAGTTGAGGTTCGCGGCGGAGGCGATGACGATCCCTTTGTCGATTTCGCCGGAATAACGGATCAGCCACTCCAGCACTTGCATGCCGCCGAAGCTGCCGCCCATCACGGCGGCCAGCCGCGTAATGCCGATCTGCCGCAGGAAGAGCCGATGGACCTCGACAATATCGCCGACTGTGATCTTCGGGAAAGCCGAACCGTAAGGCTTGCCCGTGACGGGATTGATGGAGGAAGGCCCGGTTGTACCCTTGCATCCTCCAAGGATATTCGCGCAAATGACCTGAAAGCGGTCGGTGTCGATGCCCTTGCCGGGGCCGATCATGCCCTCCCACCAACCGGTAGGTTCCTTCTCGCCCGGGCGCATGCCGACGACGTGAGCGTCTCCCGTAAGGGCGTGGCAGATGAAGGCCACGTTGTCGTTTTCCGGGGTGAGGGCACCGCACCGTTCGTAGGCGACTTCGATTTCAGGCAAAACCCCACCTTTTTCAAGCCGGAAGCCCCCGGGCGGGAGATCCAGTTTGATGGTTTGCGGCGCGACCGTTCCAACCGTCGGTTCAGTGTCTGTGTCTTTGAGCATACCCCTTTCGTTAAAAGGCTTAAAAGATAGCACTACACCCACACTTCTGCCAGTTCAAACTCTCAAGCCGATCCTTGACCTGCGTAAAGAAAGGTAGGCACTTTTGAATAGACAGGTTACAGAAGTGTAACGGCACTGTAAACACGGGGTAACGTAAAAAGTGTAAACTATATCAAATGAATGTGAAAGATCTCACGTATACGGCATGTCTGATGGTCATCGCGGCGATGGCTTCAAGTGCGGAGGATTTGAAACTCGTCCTGAATCCTTACGAGGACGTGAATTGGGAGAAAATTACGCAGCACAAAGCCAACCTGCATACGCACACGGTGGCGAGCGGTGGAAAGCTGTTTTTGGATCAGGTATTTAAGGAGTATGCCAAGCGCGGTTACACGATTCTTGCCATCACGGATCACGATCTCTGCACGCGCTGGGAAAAGGCGGAGATCAACCCCTTGAAAGATTTCGGCATCCTGCCAGTCATGGGCCAGGAATATTCCCGAGGCCATCATGTGAACGGTTTTTTTCTGGACTACGAGGCGCATACGGAAGACACGGATTTATTGGTTCGCGGGATCACGCGCCATGATGGATTGGCGATTATCAACCATCCGGGGCGGTACTGGAAACCGGATGAGAACGGGAAAGTGCCGAAAGAAACCTTGGATGAATATGCGAAGCTGTTGGACGAAAATCCTTTGCTTCTTGGGATTGAAGTGGTGAACAAAAGCGACAAGTATCCGCAAGATGAGGCGCTTTGGGATGCCCTTCTCGGTGTTTCCATGCCGGCGCGGCCAATCTGGGGGTTTGCCAATGATGACATGCACGAGACCAGGCATCTCAATAAAGGGTGGGATGTTTTTCTGCTCGATACACTGGACGAGGTTGCCTTACGGCACGCGATGTTAAAGGGACATTTCTACTTTTCATCGCGCGGGAAAGATCATGAGAAAACGGGAGCGAGCGAGCCGCCTGTCATTCAGTCCATCGTCCATGATCCGGTGGCGCAGACGCTCACTATTTCTGCCGCAGCAGATGGCGTTCTCTTGGACGCGGAACATTACCGATGGATCGCCGATGGCCACGAGGTGTGCGAAGGGCGGATTCTGAGATATGGAAAAGTGCAGGGTCTCGGTAATTATGTGCGTGTCGAAATCACGGGAAAGGGTGGAACGACCTACACGAATCCGTTCGGGTTCAGCCTCTTGAAGTAAAAGGACTCGTGCTAACAAAAAAACGGGTGGGGTTTCTCAACCTCCACCCGTTTCGCTTAGAAAGGTCAACGTCTTTTTATTTCTTGGGCTTCTGCTTTTCCGCTTTCGCGTCCTCTGCGCTCTCGATGCTGACTTCAGCGCTCTCGTCCGTCAAGGGGCGGGCGGGCTTGAAATCCTGCTTGCTGAGGTTCCATGTCAGCCATTCGGAGAAAAGGTCGCTGTTGCGGCGGCGGGCGATGCCGGAACGGATTTGAGACCTCATCATCTCGGCGGCGAGAGCATCGCCAGGCTGGCGGTTCTCGACGAAGATGAAAAGAGACTGGACGGCTGAGGCTGGCACCGCTTCTGAGAGGTCGCCCTTTTTGAGGGTCATTGCGCCGTATGCGATCGAGAAGCTGTTGTCGAACTTCTGATTCTGGATGTCACCCACGGTGTAGGTGATCGAAGTCGAGACGTTGAGAGCCTTGGCCCGACAGGCATCGGCGAAGCTCTTGCCTTCGTCGATCAGCTTACGGAGATCGGTACGCAACTCTTTGGCATAGCTCTTGAAGGCTTCGCTGCGGGCTTTGGCCATGGCGCGCGGACGAAGGTCGTTCAAAACGGTCTCGTATGTCGGCGTATGGGCCGGAGAGCGCTCAATCGGCTCGATGACATAGACGAAATTGTCTCCCTTGACGATTCCGAACCTGGCGTCTGTGCGGTCCGGATCAAGTTCAAAAGCCCCGTTGGCGAATTCCTTGGAATTCTCAACCCAATAAAGGGTGTCTTCCGCACCGAAGAGCGGCGAGGTCTTGACTGTCAGCTTTTCCTGTGCGGCTACGATGTTGAGTGCGTTAGAACCGGCGTTAGCCAGCTTCCCGTAGATGTTGAAAGTGACGGTGGTTGAAGCGCAATAGCGGGCCTCTTCGAGCTGGAGTTCAGCCAGGATCTTGCTGCGCACCTCGGCAAACGGAATGGTCTCGGTCGTGTTATTTGTTGTGGTGCGGCTGTAGGTTTCGGTGTGGCTGTCGTAGTACTCTTGCAGATCCCCTTCAGGCACCGTTACGGAGGACAGGAAGTTTGAAACCGGGATTGCGATATAACGTACGGAGATGCGGTCAGGCAAGGCGAACGACGCCTTGTTTTCTTCATAGAATTTGCGCATGTCCTCCTCGGTCAGGCGCATCTCGATTTGGGAGAAGCGGTTGCTGACGGTGGCGACCTGCACGGTGAAGCGGTCGGTCATGGCTGCGAGTTCGTCCTCCAGTTCCATGGGTGCGATCCAAGTGGCGGACTCTACGAGCGCCGCGCTCTTCATCATGGCGAGCTGGTGCGAAACGAGTTGCTCATACATCGCCGGGGTCAGGCCCTGTTCGGCGAGGATCATGCGGTAACGGTTGATGTCGAAACCGTTTGCGCTTTGGAAGCCAGGGATCTCACGCAGCGAAGCCCGAACCTCTTCCTTGCTGGACGACATGCCGTTCTTCTCTGCGGTCTGTCGGGCAGCGATTTGCTCCCATGCCTTGCGGTCGACCACGTTGGCGGAGGTCTCCGTGTCGCGGTTGCGTCCGAATCCGCGGATCGCCTGAACGGTTTGCTCGAATTGGGTGAAGGGGATTTTCTTCCCGTTGATCACGCCGGCGTTTTGCGGTCCGCTTGGGCTTTTGAAACAGGAGTCGACGGCGACAAAAGCCACGGCGATGATGATCGCAAAGAAACCCCACAGGATACGGCTGCGGATGAGTCGGTTAAAGTGATAAATGAACACGGTTGGTAATCCAAAATAGGTTAACACTCGCGCAAACAGTTTTGACAAGAAAAACCGGAGGCTGCGCAGGCCGCCGGTCCTCTGAAAATTCTCTTACTGGGGGTTACTGGACTTCTTTCTTCTCGGCCGGGGGTTCGTCTTTCTTTTCCGTTGCTTCTCCCGCCGCCTCGTCCTTCTTGGCGGGGGTTGCGAGCAACACGGGCATGTCTTCCGGCTTCTCTTCCGCGGCGGGTTCGATGAGTTCGCCAGTGGCCAGATTGGGCCGGCCCTCGGCATAGGCAAAGCGGTGACGCGCTAGCCCGGTGGGACTAACCACCAAGGTGGATATGATTGCACGCCCTCCGACAGGGGCGTTCTCACGCCATATTTTGACAACGGCTTTCGGCGACATGACATAGTTGACCGGCTCTTCGGCGCCCTTTTGAAGGATAATCGCAAAATCTCCAGAAATGCTGGTCAGGCGGCTGAAGGAATGATCCGAAGCCGTTTGAATGTTGGCCGTATTTGCCGCACGCAGAGCTGGGATCTCATATTGTGGCCCCACAATACGGGCTGAGCCCGTAATGGTTGCGGCTTGAAAAGTCTCGGTGTTGGCCTCCGTGGTCAACGTGTACTCACCTCTGCCCGCAAGATTCTTGCAACTCGCGTTCGGGGTCTCAACGCCAAAACAACCTTCCGACAGCGTATCACGCAGTGTGGTTTTAATCTTGCCGGAAAGGAGACGAACAATACGGGCTTCGGGTTTTTTTTCAGGGCAGGCGGCGATCGTTTCAGTTGAAGCCAGGAGTTGGACGCTCTCCTGGGCGGAGAAAACGAGTATAGCCGAACTGCCTGCACCCGTTCTGAAAACGGTGCCGAGCGGATAGGCTTTGTCGTTCTGGGCGGGTAAAAAATTCCCCACGTCAGGATTGTTCACTTCACAGACGCCCTGAATGTTAATAACACGAACTAATGGCGAAAAAAGCTTATCCGGCTGTGCCTGTTGCTCTGCGGCGGCGGGTGCTTGTCCACCTGCGGCTGGCTGCGCGTCGTCTTGTGCGCACACCGTCGTAACTAGGGTGATCGCCATCGCGCATGCACTCGCTCGAAAAACTCCCGATTGGTCCATCATGGGGGCAGCTCCCTTGTTTTCACGCGGTTTTTTGAAATAAAACCTTCACTCCAATTAAAAAAGGATGGTTTATAATAAACCAAGACCCCCCGATAGTCAACCGAAGCTTGTGCGCTTTATGATTTTAATCGCGGTCAGAAAACGCTTTTGCTTGCTAAGGTCAAAACGACGTGTTTAACTTACCGCATAAAACGGTTTCCGGTTTAGTTTAAGGAGGCGTGGGTATGCAGATGACACCTGTCTATTGGCTCTACTTGGGGGTGGCCTTGATTCTTTTTGAGGTCATGACGCCCGGGTTGGTGTCGATCTTTTTCGGCTTGGCAGCATTGACGGTGGCCCTGGCCGTGTGGTTTGCGCCCGGAATCGGTCAAGGTTGGCAGTGGATCGCTTTCTCTGCCTTTTCAGTTCTGTATATCTTTTTGTTGCGCAAAAGCCTGAAGCGGATTTTTTCAGGCGACCGAGAGGTCTCCGGAAATCCCGGCGACGAGTATATCGGTAAGCTGGCGATCGTGACTGTTGCGGTCGCGCCGAACAAGCTCGGTCGCGTGGAGTTGGGTGGCACTACGTGGACGGCCGAAGCGAATTGCGAATTGGCGGTCGGTGCGTCGGTCAGGATCATCGACAAAAATAACCTGACGTTTAAAATCGAGGCGGCTTAACACGCTCGAATCGGGCGGATCCGTCGGATCAACTGAACAAAGAAGGAGAAGAGACATGCAGTATATTGCGTTGTTTATCGCGTTTGTGGTGGTATACACCATTCTGAAGTGCGTGCGTATCGTGCCTCAGAAACAGGCGTTCATCGTGGAGCGGTTGGGCAAATACAACTGCACGCTGGATGCGGGTTTGCACCTGCTGGTGCCGATCATCGACCGTGTCTCGTACAAACATACGCTCAAGGAGCAGGCGCTTGATGTGCCGCCGCAGCAGTGCATCACAAAGGACAATATTTCGGTCGAGGTGGACGGCATCCTGTACCTGATGGTCATGGATCCTGCCAAGGCCTCCTATGGTATTGGGAATTACCTCTTCGCCACCACGCAGCTCGCGCAGACCACCATGCGCAGCGAAATGGGAAAACTGGAACTGGACAGGAGCTTTGAGGAGCGCACGCAGATCAACGCCGCGATCGTTGAAGCCGTCGACAAAGCTTCCGAGCCTTGGGGTATCAAGGTGACGCGTTACGAGATCAAGAACATCACGCCGCCTCAGACCATCCGCGATGCGATGGAGAAGCAGATGCGCGCTGAGCGCGAGAAGCGTGCGCTGATCGCCGAATCCGAGGGTGACCGGCAGGCCAAAATCAATCGTGCCGAGGGCGACAAGCAAGAGGCGATCGCCCGGTCCGAAGGCGAAAAGATGAAGCGTGTCAATGAAGCGGGAGGCCGCGCCCAGGAAATTCTGCTGGTGGCCGAGGCGCAGTCGAACGGTATTCGTCAAGTGGCGTCGGCGATCAACGAGCAGGGCGGCATGAATGCGGTGAATATGCAGCTTGCGCAGCAGTATTTGACCGAGTTCGGCAAGATGGCCAAAGTCAACAACACGATGATCATTCCCTCGGATCTCGCGAATGTGGCCGGCATCCTGAAGGCCGCCACAACCGTGATCAAAGAAGTGAAGTAATCGGTAGCCGGGAATTTTGTATTCCGGATTCAGAAGAAAACGGAGCCGCGTCTCCATTTTTCCCTGAATCCTGTCTCCGGAACCCTATTCCTCTACCGCATCATCACATAGAAGAGCACGCAGAAGACATGGCAAGCCGTACCGGCTAGCACGAAGAGGTGCCACACCGCGTGATGGAACGGCATCAGTCTCCACAGATAGAAGACCGTGCCGAGGGTGTAGAGTCCGCCGCCGGCCAGAAGCCAGGCGAACCCTGCGGTGGGCAGGGTGTCCATGAGCGGCTTGGCGCCGATCAAGGCGAGCCATCCCATGCCGATGTAGGCGAGCGTCGAGACGAAGCGCATCTTCCCGGTCATGAATATCTTGAGGATTACGCCCGCGATCGTCAGCCCCCACACGACACCGAGAATCGTCCAGGCCAAGGCCGGATGCGATTCGCGCAGCGTGACCAGCATGAAAGGCGTGTAGGAGCCGGCGATCAGAAAGTAGATCGCCATGTGATCGCAGATCTCGAGGAGATGCTTGGAGCGCGGATGCGTGACCGCGTGATAAACCGACGAAACGGTGTAAAGCAGAATAATTGTCGCGCCGAAGACCGCGCCGCTGATGATCTTCCATGGCACTTGCGTACCGCTTTGCGCGCCGAAGACCACCATCAAGGCCAGCATAGCCGCCCCAAAGTGACTTCCTAGCGCGTGAATCGCGCTGTGAGAAATCTCTTCCGCGACGGTGTAGTCTTTGGGCACAAAGCGCATGCCGGAACGTCATTTTTCCACTAAATAAGCATTGATGGAGGCTGCCGCGCGGCGGCCTTCCCCCATCGCGAGAATCACGGTGGCCGCACCCAGCACGATGTCGCCGCCCGCGTAGATGCCGTCAATGGAGGTTTTGCCGTTTTCGTCCACGATGATGTTGCCGTACTTGTTGACTTCAAGTCCGGCGGTCGTCTGGCTGATCAGCGGGTTGGACCCGTTGCCGATCGCAACGATCACGGTGTCCACCTCCATCAGGAACTCGCTTCCCGCGATGGGCACCGGGCTACGGCGGCCAGAGGCGTCTGGCTCGCCCAGCTCGTAGCGCAAGCACTCGATGTGCGTGACGCAGTCATTCGCGTCGCCGAGGATGCGCACGGCATTCTGCAGCATGTGGAAGATCACGCCTTCCTCGCGCGCGTGGCCTACTTCTTCCACGCGGGCGGGCATCTCCTTCTCAGTGCGGCGGTAGACCAGATGAACCTCTTCCGCGCCGAGGCGCAGGGCCATGCGGGCCGTATCCATGGCGACGTTTCCGCCGCCGAGCACGGCGACCTTCTTCGAGTTGTAAAGCGGGGTGTGGGCGTGTTCGGTATCGTAGGCCTTCATCAGGTTCGCGCGCGTCAGATATTCGTTTGCTGAGAAAACGCCCACGAGATTCTCGCCCGGGATGTTCATGAACTTGGGCAGTCCGGCGCCGGTGCCGACAAAGACCGCGTTGAAGCCGTCTTTGTCGACCAGGTCCTTGAGTTTTCGCGTACGGCCAACCACGTAGTTGGTCTCCAGCTTGACGCCCATGCCTTTGAGAATGTCGATTTCGTTCTGCACGATGGTCTTGGGCAGACGGAACTCCGGGATGCCGTAAATCAGCACGCCGCCCGGTTTGTGAAAGGCCTCGAATAGGGTTACATCGTGTCCTTCGCGGCGCACGTCAGCGGCTACGGTGATACTCGCGGGTCCGCTGCCGATGACCGCGACTTTCTTGCCGGTGGAGGGCTTGACCTCCGGCTCGGACTGCTTGCCGCTCTCGCGCTGAAGGTCGGACACGTAGCGCTCGACGCGGCCGATGGAGACCGCCTTGTCGACATCCTTGAGCGCCTTGCCCAGCGTGCAGGGCAGCTGGCATTGAACCTCCTGCGGGCAGACGCGGCCACACACCGCAGGGAGCAAGCTGTTCTCGCGGATGATCGCGATGGCCTCGTCGAACAGACCGTCGGCTGCTGCCTTAAGGAATTCAGGGATTCGGATGCGCACGGGGCATCCGCTCACGCAGGGCGCGTTTTTGCACTGGAGGCAGCGCTTGGCTTCGAGCTGCGCCTGTTCGGCCGAGTAGCCGATGGCGACCTCATTCATGTTGTGACGCCGCACCTCGGGAGCTTGCGAGGGCATCTCCTGGACGGGGATGGCCATGCGGTCTTTGGGTGAGAGCTTTTTATCGGCAAGTTCCGCCAGTTTGGCGATGGCGGCCTGATGGAGGGATTCGGGAGTGGCGTGCATGATGGATAAGGTATGTTGGAGGGTTGAAACAAGGGACGACCATCGGTCGCGCCCATACGGGTTATGGATGTGCCAACGTCCGGGTCGCCTTTTCGAGTCGGCAGTGGTGGTCCTTATGGTCAATGTCTTCGCGGGGCTTGTATGCGCGCAGTCGCTTCATCATGTTGTCGAAATCTACCTGGTGGCCGTTGAACTCGGGTCCGTCTACGCAGACGAATTTTGTCTTGCCGCCGACGGTGACGCGACAGCCGCCGCACATCCCCGTGCCGTCGATCATGATCGTGTTGAGCGAGACGACCGTGTGAACGCCGTAAGGACGGGTGGTCTCAGCGCAGAATTTCATCATGATGGGCGGCCCGATGGCCACGGCCATGTCGGGTTTCGGCGTCTGCTCACACAGCTCCTTCAGCGGATGCGTAACAAGACCCTTACGGCCGTAGGATCCGTCGTCCGTAACGATGATCAAGTCGTCTGCGATCTTGCGCATCTCCTCTTCCATAATGAGTAGCGACTTGTCGCGCGCGCCCATGATGATGGTAACCTTGTTGCCCGCAGCCTTCATGGCTTGCGCGATCGGGTGGAGCGGAGCTACGCCGATGCCGCCGCCCACGCAGACGACGTGCCCGACATGCTCGATGTGGGTCGGCTGTCCGAGCGGGCCGAGCAGCGCGGCAATGGTTCCTCCGACCTCTTTTTCGGCGAGCAGGTGCGTGGTCTTTCCGACCGTCTGAAAAATCAGGGTGATCGTGCCTTTGACCGGATCGGCATCCGCGATGGTGAGGGGGATGCGTTCCCCGATGGACTCATCGATTTGTAAGATAATGAATTGCCCGGGCTTGCGTTCGCGTACGATGAGCGGCGCCTCGACCTCCAGGCGGAAAACTTCGGCTGAAAGCTGCGTTTTTTTGATGATTCTGTTCATAAGCAAGTTTACTTTTGCAGGGTATTGAAAATAAAAGGATAACAGGTTTGCTGCGTCGCGGCAAGATGGCCCCCTGATAAGCAGGAGGCCAGAGCTTACAGGAAGTCGCGGATCTGATTCGCTTCTTGGATCAGTTCCTCAAGTTTCGAGAAATCGTTTGCCTCCAGACAGCGCTTGAACTCCAGCACGCGTTCCGAAAAGGCGTCAATGGCCTTTAGCACATGCTCGCGGTTTTGCTTGAAAATCGGCACCCACATCTCGGGCGAACTCTTGGCCAGTCGCACGGTCGACGCGAAGCCGCCTCCCGCCAGGCGGGGCACGGCATACCCCGCTTTCTCCTCGCTCTGTACGGCCAGCGAGAGCGCGTAGGCCGCCACATGCGAGAGATGTGAAACGTAGGCCGCGTGACGGTCATGCTGCTCGGAGCTCATGAACTCGAATTTGAGCCCGACGGCGTGAAAAATCTCAAGGGCGGTTTTACAAGCCTCCGGTGCGCTCCACTCGAGGTCGCAGAGCAGGACGGTCTTGCCCTTGAAGAGCCCTTCCAGCGCGGCGTCGGGACCGGCATTTTCGGTGCCTGCCATCGGGTGAGCAGCCACGTAACGCTCGCGGTTCGGGTGAGTGCGAACAGCCTCGACGATCTGGAACTTGGTAGAGCCCATGTCGATGACCGTTTGTGTCGGACGAATGCCGTTGAGTATCTGTGGCAGAAGTGTCGCGATCGCGTTGACCGGAACGGCCAGCAGGAGCACGTCGCTCTGCTGCAAGGCCTCGTCGAGTGTGACGACGCGGTCGACGAGCCCGAGTTGCAAGGCTCGGGCAGCGTGTTCCTGCGAGGTTTCCACGCCAAGCAGTTCCGTTGCGAGCCCCGCTTTGCGCAGGTCTTTCGCGAAGGAACCGCCGATAAGGCCGAGGCCGATGATGGAGATGGTCATGGCAGGGCTCGGGGTTCGGGGTTCGAGAGTTCAGGTAGGCCCAAAAGCCGGTCTGCGTTATCCCAGAGGATCTGCCGCTGTTCGGCTTTGGTAAAAGACTGTTTGAGAAAGGCGTCAAGCACCTTGGCGGGTGTTTGCCACGGCGCGTCGGTGCCGAATAGGATCTTATCCGTGCCATGTCTTCTCGTCATGCGCACGATTTGCTCTTCGGCCATCCAGTAGAACGTGTGCGAGAGATCAAGATAGAGATCTTTGCCGATCAATACCTTTTCCGACTCATCCCACATCTGGAAGCCGCCGAGATGAGCGGCGACCACCGTAAGGCGCGGGTAGCGCACAAGCAGTGCGGCTATCGAGGAGGGCGTGGAGTGAAAAGGTGGAGTAAAAACACGTTCGCCGCCCGCGTGCAAGAAGACAAATAGCCCCAGCTCGGAGCAGGTCTCCCAGACCGGTGTGATGCGCAGGTCATCCAAAGTGAAGTCCTGATATTCGGGGTGGAGCTTGACGCCTTTGAAGCCGGCCGCCTTCGCCGCGGCAAGCACACGGGGAATGTCGGGCGTGTCGGGATTGACAGTGGCGAGGCTGAAGATCGGGCCTTGATTGTTAACGGCGGCCCAAGCGTTGATCGAGTCGACTTGGTCGGGTTTCGTCGAGACCGGCAGGTTGAGTGCGCCACGGATGCCCGATTCAACGAGGTTGGCTTTCATGCCGCCGACGGTGCCGTCGAAAGCAGGCGGATTGCCGAATCGCTGCGCGAGGTGACCCACCGCCTTGCCCGCCAGAAGGTCGGGATAGAGGTGAACGTGAAAATCAAATACTGGGCAGGGTGGTTGCATAGAATGCGGCGTATTGTAGACCGGACATTCGGCCCGCGCAAGCGAAAGCTCCGCTCGGCAAAGAGCTTATTTGCCGTTTGGGGTCGACGCAAAAAAAGTGCGGCGGTGCTCTTCGGCCAAAGTTTGAAGCCGGGTCGCGACGTCGGTGTTTGTGTCGATCACGTTCTTGGTTTCGAACGGGTCGCAGGCCATGTCGAAGAGCGAGAGTCCGATCTCCTTCTTCTCATACGTGCCGGGTTGCCCGTCCTGCCCGGCCTTGACAAGCGAGCGGTAGGTGTGAGGCACGTGGAGTTTCCAGCGGCCATCGCCGCTGAAGATGCCTTCGAAGGTTTTACCCGTGGTGAAGGCATAGTAGGCGTGTGGATTCTTCGCGCCGGGGCGTCCGGTGATGAGGTCCCAGACGTCCTTGCCGTCGAGGGGCGTCTGCGGCAGGGCTGCACCGGTCAGGTGCGCGAGGGTGGGGAGCAGGTCGATCGTGCCGAACATCGTGTCCGAGACGGTGCCCGCTTTGATTCGTCCGGGCAATCTCATGACGCACGCGCTGCGCGTGCCGCCGTCGAAACTCGTGCCTTTGGCGTCGCGGTAGGGGGTCTTGCCTGCGTGGTTGCCGTAGGATGACCAGGGACCGTTATCTGAGGTGAAGACCACGAGCGTGTTTTCCTCGACCCCGGACTCTCGTAACGCGCGCAAGATCTCTCCGACCGACCAGTCGATCTCCCGCATCACGTCGCCGTAGAGCCCCGCGCCGGACGTGCCGCGGAACTTCTCGCCCACAGCGAGCGGAACGTGCGGCATGTTGTGAGGCACGTACAGGAAGAAGGGCCCATCCTTCTTGCGGCGGATGAAGTCGACCGCGTGCTCGGTATACCACTGGGTCAGGTGGGTCTGATTCGCGTGGTCTACGTCCTCGATGACGACCTTGCCGTTTTCCCAGAATTGGAGCGGAAAAGCGTCGAAGGCGCGCGACTCGGGGTGGTGGCGCCACATGTCGTTGGAATACATCAGGCCGCAGGATTCGTCGAAGCCGCGGGCAGGGGGCCGCGTTTCGGGCTGATCGCCGATGTGCCACTTGCCGAAAACGGCGGTGGCATAGCCGCGCGCCTTGAGCACGTGCGCGAGGGTCGGCCATTTTGGGTCCATGCCACGTGCGCGCGGTCCGTGCGCGCCGACGAGGCCGGTGCGTTCAGGGTAGCAGCCGGTGAGCAACGCGCCGCGCGACGCTGAACAGATGGCTTGCGGCACGTGGAAGTTGGTAAAACAACACCCCTCGGCGGCGAGTTGGCGCACCTTCGGCGTGTCGTATGAGGGTGAACCGAAGGGGCGGAAGTCCGCGAAGCCGGAATCATCCAGAAAAATGAGCACGATGTTGGGTGGCTGTGATGCGTGGTTCAGTGACGTACAGGAGTCGGTCAGCCCTGCGGCGGCAGTGAGTCCGGCGGTTTTCAAGAATGCGCGGCGCGAAGCGTAAGCGTGCATAAGGTCTCCGTTGAATGCTCTTGTTATTCAAACTGGGATTGGAAGGTCTTGAAAAGGGACTTGAGTCCTGCGATTTCGTCTTCCAAGGCGGCGATGCGGGTTTCGAGTGCCGCAAGGCGGGAAGCTTCGCCCATGACGGCCGCTACGGCGGCGGGTGGAGGGAGTTCCGTCTGAGGGCTTTCGACGGATGGGGGCTCGTCGCCGAGCAAATGAGCGACGCGCGTCTCTTTATGGCCCGGTTGCCGGGGAAGTTCCGCAATCAGCGGGCCTGCGGGGTTTGCGGCGAGACGGTCGAGTGTGGCCTGGACCTCTTCGAGCGTGTTAAAAGGATGCATGCGTGCGGCACGGCTGCGGAGTTCGCCCGTGGTCTGGGGCCCGCGCAACATGAGCTCGCAGAGGAGGGCCCGCTCATCGGGTGCTAGGGCGAGGTTTCCGGTCAGGCGCTCGCGGTATTTGAGAGCACGGGCAGTGGCGCCGGCGAAAGACTCCAACAGGTGTTTTTCTTGAAGGCTGTAGATACCGCGCGCCAGGGTTTCCTCGTCAAGCGTGAGCACGGGGGCACGGTTGTTCTTCTGGTTGCACGCCGCGAGTAGCGCGTTCAACGTGAGCGGATAATACTCAGGAGTTGTGACCGCCTTCTCGATCAGCGCGCCGAGAATGCGGGTCTCAAGTGGGGAAAGTCGGATTGCAGGCGTATCAGAGTCCATGATTTTTCCTTAAAGAAGTGCGGGGCGTAGCGGTGGCCTGACTGGTGGCCTTTCTCCTGTGCGGGATGAAAACGATTGAAGAACATGACGATACAGGTTTTAACGCTCAGTATATCGGATTCCTCCTGTTCTGCAAACCATCGGATTTGACCTTCTGTTTGGACACTTTTCGGGACAGGGCAGTGCGTTCTTGAAGGACCTGCAACTCATGTGATATAGTCAGAACTTAATTTGATTGCGAGTGCGATGACCGAATCGCATCGTTTGCGGTGGTTTCTTGGATGCCGGTTTTGTCGTTTTATGCCGGGAGAATGTGCCTCCATGCGTGGAGGAAGCCTGTTGATCGGAGGGTCTATGATCGGGATTCTGCAAATACTGGGGGGATTGGCGCTCTTTATGTTTGGCATCCGGCTGCTCAGCGCCGGTATGGAGAAGTTGGCGGGGGAAAAGATCCAGAAGTGGTTGGAGAAAGTGACCGAGAGTCGCTTGCGGAGCGCCGGATTTGGTGCTTTGGCGACGGCCTTCCTGCAAAGCAGCGGCCTGCTGATGGTCACCATGATCGGCTTGATCAACGCCAACATCATGACGGTCGAACAGTCCATCGGTATCATGTTGGGGCAGGAGATCGGGACGACGCTCACGGCCCAAATCGTTGTGTTTGATATCGGAGCCTTTCGATTGTTGTTCGTGATTGTCGGCTTTATCTTCATCGAGTATTTCGAGCATCGCGATTGGAAGAAATACGGCGAGATCATGATGGGGCTGGGACTGATCTTTGTCGGAATGAGCTATATGTCATCCTCCCTCGATCATCTGATGGAGATTCCGTCGTTTGCAAATCTGTTGGTGACAATGGGCCAGTGCCCCTTCATCGGTATCATCGCGGGTCTGATCGTAACGGCGATCACTCAGAGCAGCACGGCGGTGACCAGTATGGCCGTGGCGATGGGCATGAACAACGCGATCACGCTCGAAGGCGCGATCGGGATCATCCTTGGCGCAAATATCGGTTCGTGTGTCACCGGGCTTGTCGCTTCCTTGGGGCAGGCGCGCACAGCTCGTCAAGCATCCATCGCTCAGATCTTGATCAATGTGTTTGGCGTCATGCTCTTCATGCCCTTTATTGAACAGTATACCAGTCTTGTCGCCCATACCTCCCACGAGCTCCCGCGTCAGATCGCCAATGCGCATACGATCTTCAACGTGGTGTGTAGTGCGCTGCTGGTCCCGTTTGTTAAACAGTTGGCTCAGTTGTCTGCGTGGTTGACCCCCGCTTCCCGTGTCCCGGAAAAAATCAAGGTCACCGCTTTTATTGATGAAATGCAGTACAGCGTCCCCTCTGTAGCCCTGAGTGAAGCGGCCCGAGAATTGGCCAGGGTTGGTGAAATCACGGCCCAGATGGTTTACGATAGCTGTGTGGCGCTGGTCAGTCTGGAAAGAAATAAGATTCAAAACGTCTTGGCCAAGGAGGAAAACCAAGTCGATCCGATAAGCAAGGAGCTGGCATACTTTATAAATATGCTCATGAACAAAGATTTGACCCTCGCGCAACAGCAGCGCTGTTTCCAAATCAAAAATCTGCTTATTGACATCGAGCGCGTTGGCGACATGGCCGAAGATATCGCCGAGTATGCGCTTGAGAGGGTGGAAAACCAGGTGGAGTTCACCCCTCCTGCCATCGAAGACCTAGAGCACCTGTGGAAGCACGCGCAGCAAACGTATGTGATGTCCATCCAGAGTTTTGCGGAGGGTGATTGTGAAAAAGCGAAACAAGTCTGTACTCGGGAGAACGAGTTTGACGGCTTGTACGGGCTGGCGCGCCGGGCGCATATTCATCGTTTGGAAGAAGGCGGCTGCCAACCCCAGGCGGATGTGATCTTTACCGAAATTTTGAGAATTTTGGAACGCATTAGTGACCGCGCTGAAAATTTGGCCGTTAGCGTGATGCGTTCTCAGGCCTGAGGCGGCGCCAAGCGGGCGTCTTATGACGATTGACTCGTGAGATGCCGGATTGATTTCGCGGGTCGGCTTGCTAGGATGGTGCGCTATGCAGACCCTTGGTCCGACAGAAACAGCCGCCGATTACACGCCGTGGCGAGCTGCCAAATTTTATATCCCTCTGCTGATCCAAGCGGCCTCGCAGAGTTTGACCTATCCGCTGGTGGCGGCGATCGTTTCGCACGGCAAGAACGGCGTGGTCGATTTGGCGGCGTTCGCGCAGGGGCAGGCCGTGATGTTCATGATCGGCGCCTTGGGCGGTGGGTTGCTCACCACCGGCATGGTGTTCGGGCGCGATGCCGAAGGCTTTAAAGCGTTCAAACGCCTGAACATTTGGATGTGCGGCATCCTTGCCGTGCTTCAGGCATTGGCCTGTGTTCATCCGTTCGACACGATCGTTTTTCACAGCATTCTGGGGCTTGAAGCGCCCATGGATGAGACTGCCCGCGAAGTGCTGTTCTGCAGCATCCCGTTGCAGATTTTCTTCTTCTTGCGCAACCCCGGGCTGGTGGCGCTCTACAATGCCCGTGCCAGCGCCGCCGCTAACTGGGCCACGCTCTGCCGAATTGTGTTGACCGCGTGCCTCACGCCACTTTTTGTTCGCTTGGGCTGGGTGGGCCATCTCATGGGAACGCTGGCGATGACCGGCCCCGTTTTGGTGGAAACGATCCTTGCGCAGTGGTTGGCCGGGCCCTATATACTCCGGTTGGAACCTGCCGAGACATGCTCTGCAGGCCTCAAGACGCAGCTCCTGTTCACTGTGCCGCTCTCGTTCGGCGGCGTGCTTCTGGCGGCCGCGGGATTCATGATCGGCGCGTTCATCACGCGCTCGGCGGAGCCTGCGCGAATGCTGCCCATCCACTATGTCACGATGGGTGTGGTGAACCCCGTTGGCTTCGCCGCGATCCGCATGCAGGCGGTGGTGCTGGCCTTCCCTCCGCGTGGTCAGAAAGATCACGCGGTGTTCTGGTTTGCGCTGGTGGCGGGCTTCCTTCTCGCCTTTTTCCCGCTGGTGGGACAGATCCCTGCCGTGGCTCAGTGGTATTTCGGGCACGTGCAGAATGTGCCCCTTGCTGATATCCCGCTCGCCATGCGTGCGATGTTGTTCATGTCGGTGTTGCCGGTTATTCAATCTCTGCGCGGACATGCTGAGGGGTTGGCCGCTTGGCGTAAACGCCCCAACGCGATTCTGGCGGGGCAGGCGGTACATTTGGCCGCGCTGGTCTGCACGCTCTTTATTTCGTTAAATCTCGGCGTGTCGGGATACCTGATGGGTGTGACCGCTATCCTTGTGGCTACGCTGATGACCCTCGTTACCATCCGCATGGGGTTGGTCTGGGCGGATATGGAGGATACCTTCGGACGCCCTCCGCGCGGGGTGCGTGGCGCAGAGGGATGAGCCCTTTGAACCGTGTTGGAGTTCTAAAGGATCAGCATGCCGGCTGCGTGGACGCACGCTCATATGGCCTGCCGTTTATTTCAGTAGCAGGTCCATCAGCCCGGAACCTTTGAGATAGCCTAAGGCTCCTTTGGGCGCGGCGATCTCGTCAAAAGTCTGCACGCCGTCAGGCGGAACGCCTGGTTGGCAGACCGCCACCGGAACAGGGGTGCGCGTGTGCTTGCCGATTGCGATCGGAACGGGATGATCCGGCAGCACGCAGTAGGCTATCTCTGGCCCCGCAGCCTTCATCACGCGGCCCACGAGCCGTTTGTCAAAGTCTTCGATGGCCTTGAGCTTGAGCTTCAGGTCCTGCGCGTGCGAGACCTCGTCGATGGCCTCGACGTGGACGTAGACAAAATCGTAGCCGTCCGCAAGTGCCTGTACGGCGGCATCGGCCTTGCCCTCGTAGTTGGTGTCGATGTAGCCGGTGGCGCCCGGCACCTTGATAACATCCATGCCCATGCAGCTTCCGAGGCCGTTTATCACGTCCACCGCCGAAATCACGGCGGCCTTGATGCCGTAGCGCTGACAGATGTTGTGGATCGCTCCGGCTTTGCCGCCGCTCCATGGCCATATTCCGTTGGCCTCGCGTCCCTCCAGCACCTCTGCGGCGCGCGCGATGAGGTCACGCAAGAGGGCTGCGGTGAATTGTCCTTCCGCTGATTTGGTGCGCGGCAGGTGCTTGGCCACAGGCTGGCCGTGGTTGTCGTCGGGCTTGTCGTAAGAGATTTCCGCGCTGAACTGGGGGCCTGAGAGGATCAGCAGGTTGCGGTAGCTCACACCGGGATAGAAACGGATCAGGTCGTTGCCCAGAGCTTCATTGAGCAGACGGATCGCCTCAGCCGCGTCGGCCTGTGCGATATGGCCACCGGAAAAGTCGAGGAGGATGCCGTCTTTATCCACGGAGACGAGGTTCATGCGGAAAGCGATGTCATCCGGCCCCAGCTTGATGCCTTGGCTCGCGGCTTCAAGCGGGCCGCGTCCGCACAGCTCGGTGGTGAGGTCGCAGCCGAGAACGGACATGTTTGCCACGTCGCTGGAAGTCGGGAATCCCGCGGGCAGGGTCAGCAGGGTGCCGCTGCGTCCGGCGCGCGCGATGGCGTCCATGTTGGGGGTCGCTGCGGCTTGGAGCGGTGTGCGCCCGCCAAGTTCGGCGATAGGTTCGTCGGCCATTCCGTCGCCGAGGAAGAGAACAGTCTTATGCGCTTTCATGATGTCGGGTTAGTCTCGCAAACGGGGAGGGGCATGTCAACGCCAGAGCGCGTTTCATTACGGGATCATTACACGTGTACTACGTGCTTGTATTCCGGCACGGGATAGGGTTTAATTTCCTTCACCCTTTTTCGAGGGATTTGCTTTTCTTGTGGGGCAGACGAATGTGGCAGGCTTGCCGCAAGCGTGTGCGTGCCCGGTTCACGTCTACAACAAAGTGAGGAGTGGGAACGATGCGTATGTCGATGCGTGCGTTGGCGGCGGTCGCGGTGTTCGCGGCAGCGTGGGTGATGGCTGCGGACAACACCGTAAAAGAGGTGAAGGTCCGCGTGCTCGACCAGTTCGGAACCGACGCGACAGACGTGTTATCGTTCTGCAATGTGACGGCGGGTTCGGAGCTTTCGCAAGAAGCGCTGTCCAAGGATGTGCGCGCGTTGCTGGATACGCAACGTTTTGGCTATGCGGGCGTGGAGTTGGAGAAAATGGATGGCGGTATCCGTGTGGTCTACGTGGTGAAGCGCCGCTACCGTTTTCAAGAGCCGTTGGCCATCAAGGGCGCGGATTATCTGAGCGAGCGCAAGATCCGCAAGCTGTCGGACCTCAAAAGTGGCGATTATATCGATGAGCCTGTTCTTGCGGCAAGGGTCAGCAAAATCCGCGACGAATATGTGAAAAAATATTTCCCGGACGTCAAGGTTACAACGGAAATTCAGCCGATCGAAGGCAGCGCCGGATCGGCGAACGTGACCTTCACTATCGAGGAAGGCGAGCGTGCCAAGATCCGTAAATACCGCTTTACCGGAAACCCTTCGATCCCCGACGAGGACCTGCGCTCTTCCTTCGGACAGCGTCCGTGGTATGATCCCCGCGGTTGGTTTACGGATACGCCGGTGTCGGCCCAGGATTTGGAAGACGCGCGTAAACTGGCCGAAGAGGTTTACCAGAACCGCGGCTATCTCGATGCCAAGGTCGCGCCGCCGACAAAAGAGAAGGTCAAAAAAGACAAGGTGGACGTGGTGTTCGAGGTTAAGGAAGGTGACGTCTATTCCGTTGAGTCGACCGCCATCCGCGGTGTGAAACTCTTCCCGGAAAACGAGGTGTTGGCTTCTTCGCGTCTGAAAGCGGACGCGGTCGCAGGCCAGAAGCTTATTGATGACGCGGCGAAAGACATCCGCGACTATTACGGCTCGCGCGGTTACATCGATACGCTGGTGCGGCCCATCAAGGAGACGGTTCCGGGCAAGCCAGGCCGCATGGCCATCACCTTTGATGTGCGCGAAGGAGAATTGGTCTATATCCGTAACATCATCATCCGCGGAAACAACACGACGAAGGACAAGGTCATCCGCCGCGAAGTGCTGGTCAATCCCGGCGAGATTATGAATGAGCCTCGCATCGAGCGCAGCGAAAACCGTCTCAAAAACATTGGCTATTTCGCCAATGTTCGCCACTACACCGAGCAGGCGAATCAGCCGGGCACGCGTGACCTGGTGTATGAGGTCGAGGAGCAGCGCACCGGGAACTTTATGGTTGGCGCGGGCTTCTCCACCGTCGACAATCTGGTCGGTTTTATGGAGATCACGCAGAGCAATTTCGATATTCTCAACTGGCCGAATTTTACGGGCGGCGGGCAGAAAGCGCGTTTGGGTGTTGAAGTCGGCTCGCGGCGCCAGACCACAGAGGTTTCATGGACCGAGCCGTGGTTCTTGGATCGGCCGCTGGCGTTGACGGTAGAGGCTTATCGCCGTATGCGCTGGTATGACCAGTACGATGAAATCCGTACGGGCGCTTCGGCTGGGCTCTCCTATCCGGTGAAGGTCGGCCGCGTCGGAGCGCGTTATACGCTGGAGCTGGTGCAGATGGATGACGTGGAACATGGCGAGTGGTATCTGGACCCGGAAGGCGAAAAAGATTCCACGCCGGAGACTTGGAATGGCGAGGCGAACGACTATTTCAAGTGGCAGGAGGATGAGTACGGCGACGCGATCAACAGTGTGGTCCGCCTCTACTGGGCGCACGATACGCGCGATCAGGCGTTCGTTCCGACCAAGGGCTATCAAACCACCGTGTTCGGCGAGGGCTCCGAAGGCTCGATCGGCGACAACGAGTTCTATAAGATGGGCGCGAATTATCGTCACTGGTTCCAGATGCCGTGGTACAAGCACGTGCTGAGCCTGCGGGGCCGTCTGGAGACGGTTGATGCCTACAGTGGCGATGTGCCGATCTATGAGAAGCTCTTCTTGGGCGGTCCCCGGACCATCCGGGGTGTTGAATACCGTGATATCGGTCCGAAGGTCTATCGCGGGAACGGCAGCGACGCGCATGCGCCGATCGGCGGTCAGACGTTGGCGTTGGCAACGGCGGAGTACTCGATTCCTGTGTTCAAGGCGGTGCGTTTCGCCACGTTCATGGATGTCGGCTCGCTGGGTGAGGACGCGTTCGATCCGGAGCTGTCCGACGTGTGCGTAACTGCGGGTATCGGCCTCCGTATCGATATCCCGGGCTTCCCGATTCGGTTCGACTTTGCCAAACCGTTTGTTGAGGACGACGATTATACCGACGAAGAGTTCTTCTCTTTCGCGATTGGGTTTGAATAATCCCGATAGGCGATACGTAATCAATCATGTAAGGGCGGACCTGTGTGTCTGCCCTTACGCTTGAAAGGACAATATGAAACGTGCAAGTTTGATGCTGGCGGCGGTTCTGGCCGCAACGGTGATGATGGCGCAGGAAAAAACGGCGGTGGTCAACATGGTGGATTTGGTCCGCTTCCACCCGAGCCGCGAGCGTGACCGCAAGCTGATGCAGGACACGGAGAAGGAGTATCAGGCCAAGCTCGATAAGCAGCGTGACCGTTTCGAACAGCTCCGCGACGAATATGAGAAGTCTGTAAAAGAGGCCCGCAACCCGGCGTTGAACGAAAAGGCCCGCGCCGAGGCCGAGGACAAAGCCATGAAGCATCGGGATGTGTTGTCCGAGGCTGACAAAGATCTGCGGCAGGAAATGCAGAAGCTTCAGCGTGAACTCGGTGATCTCGACTCTCGGCTGTTGCGTCAAGTCACTGGCGACATCCGTGAGGTGCTCACGAAGTTTGCGCAAGAGGCCAAGTACGGCATCATCCTTGACGGGACCACCATGGCCTATTTCGACCCTAAGCTGGAAGTGACCGATGAGGTCCTCAAACGGATGGGCGTGGACCCCAAGGTCCGTAAAGAAGCCAAAGAGAAGGCCGAAAAGGAAAAGGCTGACAAGGCCGCAGTGTCCGCCGAGAAGAAGTGATGCCGATGACAGTCAGAGAGCTGGCGGAACGGTTGCACGGGCAACTTGCGGGTGACGGGGCTATCGAGCTCCTCGCGTTGGCTAGTCTGGAAGAGGCTCGTCCAGGGGATGTTTCTTTTTTTAAGGACGCCAAATACGCCCGGCAGCTTGGTGCAACGCGCGCGAGCGCCGTGCTGGTGCCACAGGCGTGGCAGGGCGAATGTCCGGCGTCTGCTTTGATCCGTGTGGCCGATCCTAATGCCGCCTTCGCCAAGGCCGCGGAGTGGTTCGCTCCGCCGCCTGTTGTGCGTGCGCCGGGCATTCATCCGACAGCCGTCATCGGACAGAACGTGCGGTTGGGCCGGGATGTGCATGTTGGTCCTTGGACTGTCATTGAAGACGGCGCCGTCATCGGCGACCGCTCGGTGATCGAGGCGCAGGTTTTCATCGGACAGCGCGTGGCGCTGGGCGAGGCTTGCCACATTTACCCTCAGGTGACCATCCGCGAAGGGTGTTTGCTCGGTCGGCGCGTGATCTTGCACTCGGGTGTGCGGATCGGAGGCGATGGCTATGGCTATAATCCGGTCTTCCGCCCGGATGGTACGATTTCGGTAGAAAAGATCCCTCAACTCGGCATTGTGGAGTTGGGCGACGATGTGGAGGTTGGCTGTAACACAACGATCGACCGCGCGCGGTTCGGTCGCACGCGTATCGGTAACTCCACCAAAATCGACAACCTCGTCCAGATCGGCCACAATGTTCAGGTTGGCGATTACAGCGGAATTATTGCGCAAGCAGGTGTGGCGGGTAGCACCCGCATCGGGTCGGGCTGCCTGATCTGGGCGCAAGCCGGACTCTCGGGTCATCTCATGATCGGCGACCGCGCACAGGTCGGGCCCAAGAGCGGATTGTCGAAGGATGTGCCCGCTGGAGAATATGTCCTCGGCCTGCCGGCTATCCCGAAGCGGGAGTTTGCTGCGACCCTTCTCGTCCCCCGTCAAGTCGAGAAGCTAAAGCAGCAGGTGGCGGAGTTGAAGGCGCGGCTGGACGCGATTTCCTCGTAGAACGGCTAAGGCAGAGCTCGTTTCCTGTTAATCGTGTCAATCTGGCACAGCGGCAAGGACATCTTGTCGCTTTTTCTTTTTGAAGAAAGGCCATGTAAGTTAGATGAAGCTAATATATGGCCGTTTTTCGTCAAATCAGGCTTAAAAGTAGGTGAAATGGCCAATAAATACCCGTTGGCACGCGACAAGCTTATTGTAAAACGCCAACACGAGAGACGGCAAGAGGTTCACAAAAACAGGTCCGTAAAGGCCATAACTTCATTCACTCGTGTGGCCGTTTGAGATTCAAAATGGTTGCCGTCAGTAGAATGAGGTTATGGCCTGTTTTTTGAGTCTTTTAAAGGGGGTGCCTCATGAAGTTTATCGGTGCTCGATCATTTTACCTTACGGTTTTGCTCGTTAGTGCGGTCTGCCTGCCAGCGTGGTCCAAAACCGAAGAGTCGGCGTTTGACTTCCGCAAGGGTTTCTCGGGTGTGGCGGCTAAGGCGACTCCGGCCGTCGTTTTCATACAGGTTGAAAAGCAGGTTCCGATGGGAAACATGCCATACTATTTCAACAACCCCTTCGACCTTTTCGGTGATGAGTTCTCAGAACGCTTCAACGGAGTGCCGCGTAATGCTCCAGGCAAGCCGGGGCGCAGGTCTCCAAGTCACGGGCATCAGCAGATGTTTAAGCAGACGGGGCAGGGGTCGGGCTTTATCATCAGCAAGGACGGCTACATTCTGACCAATACGCATGTGGTTGGAGATGTAGACAAAATTACGGTGCGTCTTGCGGACGGCAGGGAGTTCCAGGCCAAGCGAATAGGGGCAGACTCCAAGACCGAGGTGGCCCTGATCAAAATAGAGTCGAAAGAAGATCTGCCTGTTCTGGCGATCGGCAAACCGTCTGACCTCCTGATCGGCGAATGGGTTATAGCCATAGGCAACCCGTTTGGACTAAAGGAGACACTTACGGTGGGTGTTGTGAGTGCTAAAGGACGCAGTAACATCGGAATTACGGACTACGAGGATTTCATTCAGACCGATGCGGCTATCAATCCCGGCAATTCAGGTGGTCCCCTCTTGAACATCGATGGAGAGGTGATTGGCATCAACACGGCGATCTTCAGCCGTAGCGGCGGTTACATGGGGATAGGTTTCGCGGTACCGATTGACCAGGCCATGAATATTAAAGAACAACTCGTCGCAACTGGCAAGGTGACAAGAGGTTACATCGGGGTTATCTTGAACCCTGGCGATGTGACGGAAGAGATGGCCAAGTCCTTTGGACGCAGCGAAGCGGGCGGGGTCCTGATCGCCGACGTGCAAAAAGACGGTCCTGCCGACAAGGCCGGAATAAAGAGCGGAGATATACTGATCGAGCTTGCCGGGGTCAAAATTAAGGATAACACCAGTTTTCGTAACGATGTGGCACGGATCATGCCTAATAAGAAAGCCGAGCTGACTTTGTACCGTGAGGGTAAGAGCAAGAAGGTCACGGTGACAGTAGGGACTTTCCCGGACGATGGGGGATCCGCAGGGGGCGCACAAGAGAGTGCGGACGTGGTAGAAAAGCTGGGTTTTCAAGTTCAGAATCTGACTCAGGATGTCGCGCAGCAGTTGGGCTACGAAATGAGCGGCGGCGTGGTGGTGTCAGAAGTCGAACCTGGGACGGTGGCCTACGAGCAGGGTTTAAGGCCGGGGATGTTGATCCTTGAGGTGAACCGCAGCGAAGTGAAGAATGTGACTGATTTTGATAAAGCAGTAGGTAAAGGAAAGGGACGTAGCGTACTCTTGCGAGTGAAAACCCAAGAGGGGACCGTTTTTCTCAACCTGCGATTAGACGACTAACCACACAACCAAGTATATATAAGACCACTCCTGTCATGCAGCACCGGGGCCGGGTAAAACCGGCCCCGGTTATTTTTTGTTCAACTACTTGAACAGCATCAGGATGAGCGCCATCACGGGCAGGCAGAACAGCGTGCTGAGCACGATAGCCGAACCGGCCAGTTCCTTGTCTGCACCCATCTGGTCCGCCATCACATAGGAGGTCACCGCGCACGGGCTGGCCAGAAAAAGCAGGGTGATCAAGAGCGTGTCGCCGTCGATGCCCGAGGCGCGCGCAAGTGCGTAGCCGAGCACGGGCATGGCCACCAGCTTCAGCGCGGTCGCGGCTAGCGCAGGTCTGAAGCTGGCGCGAAGCCGTTCCGGAGTGAGGCCCGCGCCCAGTGCCAGCAGTGCGCAGGGCAGCGCGGCGCGCCCCAGTGTTTCCACAGCATTGAAGACAGAGTCGGGAATGCGCAAGCCGCTATTCTGAACGAGCAGCCCCAGCGCACAACCGATAATCAGCGGATTCCGGAACATGGCCGTCGCCGCGCGCGCCAGATGTCCGCGGCCTGACCTTTCCGTGTGCGTTAGGATGAGCACGGCCCAGAAATTGTAAAAGGGGATGGAGGGTGCCAAGGCGAACGCCGCCGCGGCAGCGGTGACGCTGCGTTCGCCGAACGTGTAGATCAGTACGGGCAGAGCGGTGTAGGCCAGATTTCCGCGCATCGACGCCTGCATCAAAGAACGCGCGGAATCGCCCGGCAGGCCAAGCAGCCGTGCAGTCAGCCAAGCGAGCGCGGTGACGGCGACGGAGCAGACGCACAAGAGCATCCCGACCTTTAGTCCGGCGCCGCCCGCAGATGCCGGCGCTTTGACAATAGTGCAAAAAAGCAGAGTCGGCAGCAGCACCCAAAAACCCAGTCGGTTCATCTGCGTGAAAAACGTCTCAGGCAAAAACCTGAACCGGCAAAGTGCCGCGCCGAAAGCCATCAGCAGGCAGACCGGCAGGATCGAGGTCAGAACGGATTCGGCCATGAAAGCATCACTTGCCTAACAAACGGCGCAGGTTTTGGAGGTTTTGACGCATGGCCTCGGCGTCCGCGCCGGATTCGCCGGCGGCATCCTTGGGAGCTCCTTCCGTCTGTGCTTTCTGGAGCGCCTCCAATGCTTCGGGCGGTAGCGTCATGCCGCCTGCTGGCGGCTGTCCCCCCGCACCTCCGCCAAAGAGTCCACTCATCATGATCTCCTGCATGTCTTTGGCCTTCGTGTAGTCTTTGGGGATCGTAAAGAGAGAAGCGTCCTGCGGGCCGAACCGGTAGTTCTTGAAGAGCACGACGCTCGTGATGGTCGTGGGCGGTTGGCCCGCCTCCGTCTTTATGGTGGCCGTTGCCGTCATCTTCACCGGCATGTTCTTCTGGGTCGATGAAAAAAGCATGTCCATAACCTGTTCGTCATCGTCCGACATTTTCACTGTCATGCGGCGCTTCTTGCAGGTCTCACCTTCGTATGCCTCTGTGCCTAATTCCTCAAGTTTGAAGGTGGGTTTTTTTACCCCTTTCGCCTTTTCTTCTTCCGGCATCAGGCAATATTTCTTCTTGTCGGGGAAGAGGGAATAACGGACTGTCTTGCCGTTCTCGGGCCGTTCCAGCGCCACCATGTGCATGTTCATGAAGGGCAGGGTCATTTCGGAGCGCGTCTTCCCCTCCGTGCGGAACATCTTAGACGGCATCGTCATGCCCATGGCTTCGATCTCCATGTCGACGGCATAGCGGGTCTGTAAGCCAAGCTCTTTCTCAAATTTGAGCCAAATTTGCTGCGTGTCCTGCCCCTGCTGACGCAGGCCCTGTGCAAACAGCGTGGTGGACAGCATCATCCCTGCGATCAGAACCCATCGTGTTGATTTCATACGTGCTCCTTGATTAGTGACTTGCGGGTCGGTAAGACCGATAAAATACAAGTTGGTTTCCTCATCAGCGCGAAGGCTTTCTAATGTTGCGTCTTGGCGTGTGAGTGTTCGGTTGTGGTGTCGCGTTGCAGTGAAGTCGGCAGGTATTCGTGTTTCAGTATACAGACTTGAGAAGGGGCTGTGCAAGAAGGCAGATCAGGCGTCGAAGGTCTCTTCGCCGTGCCAGGCCTCGGCAGGCGGAACGCTCACTTGCCCCGCCGCGATGCGTTGCCGTACGGCTTCGAAAAGGAGAATCGTGGTGGCGGATGCGACGTTAAGGGAGTCCGCCAACCCGAGCATGGGTATGCGCACGCGCAGATCCGCCGCGTTCATCCACTTTTCTGTCAGCCCGTACTGTTCGGTTCCGACGGCGATCGCTACATTCCCGGTCAGCGGCACGTTGCAGTGAAGATTCTCCGTGTGCGGCGTGGTGGCCAGGATGCAGAAGCCGCGCTCGCGAAGAAAGGCGATGGTCTCATCGCTTTCGGCCTCGACCACAGGCACGGAGAAAAGGGTGCCCGTCGAGGCGCGGACCACATTGGGGTTGTGAATGTCGGTGCAGCGGTCGCAAACGATCACAGCATGTACGCCCGCCGCGTCGGCGGAACGCAGGATGGTGCCGAGATTGCCCGGTTTTTCGATCGACTCGGCCACGACGACCAGCGCGTGCTCCGGTAACGTCAAGTCGGCCAGTTTGCGTGAAAGATGCGGGCCGACGATCAGCAAGCCCTCGGGACGCTCGCGGTAGGCAAGCTTTTCAAAGACTGGCGTGGAACAGGGATACATCTCCGCGCCCATCTCGCGGCAGCGCCGAACGATCTCCGGCTCGTTGAGGTTTTTAAGGTACAGCTCTTCGCAGTAGAAAAGCATCTGCGGCAGATAACCGTTGTCCAGCGCGCGCTTGCACTCGCGGTACCCCTCGACCAGCATCTGGCCCGCCTCATCGCGGTGTGACCGCTGTCGCAGCTTGACCGCGTGCTTGATTTTCGGGTTTGCGAGTGACGTGATATGCATTTCCGACATGATGGGAAACAGTACCAAAAGGCGGCGCAAGACAACAGGCCAACTTTCGGTTGCGCGGATTCGTCAGGTCCTATAAACTGCATGTCAGAGTGGAATTGTTTCGTAGAGCTGCGTGTCACAGGAAGGAAAACAAGAAATGATAAAGAAGAAACCTTCATGCCTGTCCGGATGGTTTTACGCTCTTTTCGCAGCCGTTCTTCTGCCTTCTGCTGCAAACGCGTTCGACCCCACCAACCTGACGGGTTGCGTGATGTGGCTGCAAGCGGGCGAGGCCAACATTCAGACCAACCCCGCGAACGGTCGTGTCTCGCAGTGGAGCGATCTGTCTGGCAGCGGCAACCACGCCACTCAGAGCGACGCCAACCGTCAGCCGCTTTACGTAACCGATGGGCCCAACGGTAACCCCACGCTTTATTTCGATGTGAGAAATAATGACCCTGCGTACTCGGCGAAAATGCTGACTTCCACTCCCCTCACCAATGCCTGCTGTGCTTTCATCGTGGCTCGGGTGATAGACGCAGGCGAACTTGGCATCGACTGGCGCCGCATCTTGGGCTCGCGCGATAAGAATTGGTTACTCGGAACCTATACGCCCGGAACCTTCTACGCGCACGCCTTAAGCGAGTTGAGCGGAGTTAACGCTCGGCTCAAAGCCGCGTTCCGTTTCAACCGCACCTACACGCTCTCCGTGCTGAACAATACCACGAACCAGTATTTCTTTGTGAATGGTCACGATCTCACCGGCAATTCGGGCAACAAGGCGCCGCCTGGGCGGCTGGGCATCGGCGGTAGCGACCTCTCGGCCGATACGAGCGACTCGCAGATCTCGGAGGTCGTTGCCTACGACCGCGCCCTGACGCCGACCGAGCGGCAGCAGGTGGAGGACTATCTGACCGCACGCTACGGGATTACCGACGAAGGCTTTGCAGGTCCGGTCTGGAGCGGGGGCTCCGGATCGGGCAGCCTCTGGAGTGATAGCGCCAACTGGCAACAGCCTATGCCTGCCGCGCCGATGCTTGCCTTCAATGCCAATAGCCGGCGTACTTCCACCAACGACCTCACCGGACTCGTCCTTGACAGTGTCATGGTCTGGGATCAAGCCTGGCAGTTCGCCGGAAACCCCGTGACCCTGAACAATGGGTTTTTCTGCAACCCCTCTTCGACGGTGACGTGGGGTTTGGACACCGCCCTTCCCAGCGGGACGCACACTTTTTCTGTGCTCACGGCGAGGCGCTTGACGCTCTCCGGCGTGCTCTCTGGAGAAGGCGGTCTTCTGCTGGGTTTGGGCCGGGACTATGCCGGTACGCTCGCCCTCGCCTGCCCGTCCAACACCTTCACGGGGTCTGTCGTCCTGAAAAGTGGCATCGCCGAAGTCACGCGCCTGGCGAATGCGGGCCAGCCTAGTTCGCTCGGCGCGGCCTCTGGTCCCAACGCCACGGTGTTGCTCGGTAACCGTCGTTTCAGCCTCAGTGGAGGCGTCCGCTATGTCGGTGTCGACCCTGCCACCACAGACAGGCCGTTCTCGTTCGTCAGGCTCGCGTCGATCGACAACTCCAGCCCCTCGGGTGCGGGCCTGACCTTCAACGGCGCCTGGGCTGCGGCCGACATCACGAACGCCGGGAACGCCTACCTCTCCCTGAGTGGCACCTCTGCGGGCGTCAACACGCTGAACGCTTCCCTCGCGAATGCGCCTGGGGGCTTGAACGCGCTGATCGTCAACGTCAAGGGTGGCGTTTGGGCCTTCACGCAGCCAAGCACCTACGCTGGTAACTGCACCATCGAAGGGGGTACGGTCCTTGCCAATTGCACCTCCGCCGGCGGTCTCGGTGCGGGCCGCGTCATTGTCATGCCCGGCGGTACCTTGGGAGGCACGGGACTTGTGACCTCGACAGGGTCGGTCTTGCAATATGCGGGTTCGATCATCTCTCCCGGTGACCCTGCGGTCAACGGCGGCCTCGGCTGCCTCACCTACGGCACGACGCTCGGCCTGAGCGGCGTGCGCCTGCGTTGCCAGGTGACCGCCACAACCAATGACAGCGTCAAAGTCAACGCCGCGGTTGTGGTTCCCGGCTTCATGAGCGTCGAGCTCGTGGCCTCCTCGGCCGCGGTCTGCCCCGCTTCGCTCCGCATCATCGAGGCGATCTCTATGACCGGCGCGACCGATCTATCCGGCTGGGAAATCGAGGCTCCCTGTCCGTACCGTGCTGTCCGCGAGGGCAATGCCATTGTATTGTACAAAGAGCCACCGCTCGCGTTGGGCACCTGGCAGCGCTCGATGCCGATCCGCTTCGGCGGGTATGTAGGCTCGTCAACGCTCACCAACTTCCCCGCGCTGGTGAAGCTGTCGGAAGGTTGCGGCAACAAACGTTTCCACTACCGTGACTGCGCGGCGTGTGGCGCGGACCTGCTCTTCACCGATGAATCGGGTGCCACGCTCCAGCATGAGATCGAAACGTGGAACACCAACGGCGAGTCGCACGTGTGGGTGCGGCTTCCTGCCCTGGTGCGGAATACGCAGATCACGGTTCACTGGCAGAACCCGGCGCGGGCTGCCGATGCGAACCTGTTTCGGCCAACCGACTTAAGCGCATGCGCCATGTGGCTGCACGCTGGCGCGGGTGTAACCGTTGACGGTTCGGGCTTGGTTTCGTCGTGGGCCGACCAGACCGGCAATGGACGTAACGCGTCTCAGGCGGATGTCAATTATCAGCCGCGCTGGGTAACCAACGCCGTGAATGGCCTGCCTGCCGTGCGGTTTGCGGTGACTGACAGCAGGGATAGTATGGCCACCGGCTGGAGCGCGACCAACACCCCTTACTCGGTTTTCGTGGCTGGCACGTTCCGCAGGGACTCGGGGATCACGTGGTGGCGCCGCATCATTCAAGGTTCTGCGGGATATAACTGGGGCATCATGCTTAGCAACCCGAATACGTTCTACGCAGGTGTTGCAAAGGACGCCAATGGCACTTTCAATCAAGCCGCAAACATCAATCTTCGTCCCGCCATCGGCACGCCGTTTGTGGGGTCGCTGACAGGAGACGGCACCAACTCCCAGTTCTGCCTCAACGGATTTGCCTATCCCTCTGTCGCCGGACACGGCGGTCCCAACATCCTTTATTTAGGCGGGCAGGGAGTGGGAGGTCACAGTAATGACGGCTGGGACGGCGACGTGCTCGAGGTGATCGCTTACGACCGCGCCCTGTCGTACGACGAGCGGCAGCAGGTCGAGCGCTACCTGGCGCTGAAATACGACGCCCTCTCGGCACACCGTGTGCCGTGGACCGGCCTGCGCCAGTGGTTGCGCGGCGATACCGTGATCGCCGATGTGCTGGACGGCTCGACCCTGCGCGTTTCCACGTGTGAAAACCAGACCGACACGGTAGGGATGCACGCTATCCAGAACATCACCAACCGCATGCCCGAGCGAGTCAGCGCTTCTTTCAATAACAAGCCCGCGCTCCGCTTCGACGCAATCGCGGGGCAGTACGATAGTTTGAAGTGCTGGGCTGCGCCCATCGGCACGGCGTATTCTGTGATCGCAGTCTACAGCACGCATGCGACGGATGCTGTCGAGCGCATGGTCATGCAGGGAGTCGGCAGTATCAGTCGTCTCAGCGTCACGAACGGGTTGGTCACGCGGCGGGCCAACGGCGTGGTCTCCCAACTCCTGCCTTGTCAGATCAATACGCCGATCATTGCGACCATGCTGTGTGACGAAATATACTCACGGTTCTACGTCAACGGAGTGAACCTGACGCAGAGCGCCTCTCCTGTGGGCGCCTGGGGAGCGAGTGGCGGCGGTAGCGGCAGCATGTTCTATTTCGGCGCGGGCACAGGGGACAGCGCGCTGGACCTGCCGCTGGATGGCGACCTCGCCGAGGTGCTGGTCTATGATCGGCTGATCTCGGACACCGAGCGCCGCCGGATCGAAGCCTATCTCGCCGCACGCTATGCCATCCCTGTTGATACCTCCAACACGCGCGTTTGGTCGAGCGAATTCGGTGGCGTGTGGCATCTTAACACCGCGGACCGCCTGCTGCTGGCCGACGCCTCTGCCGCGCAGAATGGTGCTGCGTTGCTCGGCCAGTTCGCGCCCGCCTCCGAAAATGCCTTGGCTGGTCAGGGCGTGGCGTGGAATCTCAACGCGCAGATGGGGCGGACGCGTACGCAGCCTGCGACCATGCAGCAGTCCTTCTCGTTCTGGGTCAAACAGGCGGCTGTGCCTGTTGCGCAAGCCATGGTGCTGGCCGGCACAAATGGGCAGCCGTACGCGGCGCTCAACAATGCAAGCGGTAAGCTTCAGGTGGCGGGTACGGATGCGGCGTCGCTGGTCGCGCCGACCACCGGCACGTGGACGCACTACACGGTCGTGGTCAACACGACGGACCAGAGCGTGCAGGCGTACGGCAACGGGTTGCCGCTGTCGACCGTGCCGACCTCGCTCGCGCAGAATCTGCCGGCGGGTCAGGCGCTGACCTTTGGCCATGCCGTCGGGTCGGCCGACGGCACCAAGACCTTCTCCGGGGTGCTCGACGAAGTTCGGCTGGAGAACGTTTCACGCAATGCGGACTGGATCCGCGCCGCCTATCTGACGCAGGCCGAGAATGACAGTTTCACAAGCTATAACCGCTGGGGTTCTCTGATCCTGATGCGGTGAGTCGGAGTGGACCGCGGTTGAAACCGGCTCGGAACACACGCTGTAATGCCAGACCTGCGGGACGGCAGTGACGGCTCCAACGGTACGGTCTGCTTTTTCCCTGCGGGTTTCGACAAACAACCTGTCACGAGGTGGGGCAGGAGGGTTTGCCGCTCCGGCGTCGCCACATTAGCCAGATGGCGATGCTTTTTCCGTCAATCAACTCGCCGGAGTCGAGGGCGGCATCGATCTCGTCGGCGGTCATGACCACAGGCTCCAGGTTCTCATCAAAGTCAGGGCGTTGTGCGCGAGGCTCCTGCCCGAGCTTCGCGTAATAAAGGTGCAGGTGCTCTTCAGAGTAGCCGGGGCAGGGAACGATCACGCCGATCTTCTCCAGCATTTCAACCGTGTAGCCGCTCTCCTCTTCCATTTCACGGCGCGCACCCTCTTCCGTTGTTTCGCCCACCTCCAAACAGCCGGCCACAACCTCCAGAAGGGTCTGTTCGATGGACCTGCGGTATTGGCGGATCAGAACGAACTTACCGTCCGGACGTTGCCCGAGTATCACTGCCGCGCCGCGGTGGCGCACGATCTCGCGAGTGGAGCGGCGCCCGTTCGGCATTTCAATGGTCGCCACGTCGATGGTCAGGGCGCGTCCCTCGAAGACGCGCTTCACGTCGAGTGTTTTCTCTGTCAGGTCCATGAGCGTGAAATCCCTTTTTTCGATTCGAAGGCAGTTTAAACGACACCGCGGGTGGTGCGAAATGAAAAAAGGGTTCTTTTTTCCGGGAAGGATTGACAACGAAACAAGATTCGACTACTTTTATTCTCAACAAACACGCTTTAGATTGTTTGGACCGACAACTCGGGCGTCTCTGGAAAAGGAAGGATACTATGAAACGTATTGTGATGACCTTGGCGGTTATGGCGGCGATGGTGGTGGCTTCGACGGCGATGGCGCAATGCCCGTCGCAGTGCCCGAAAAAGACGGACTGCAAATGTGAGGCTTGCGGCTGTACGGCAGAGAACAAGAAAGCCGACTGCAAGTGCGACAAATGCGCGTGCGGCAAGAAGACCGCGTGCCCTCTGGCTGCAAAAGAAGCCGACAAGAAGTAGTCGGTTTCGGTTCCGCTCGGGGCTGCGGCACCGAGAAAAGGTTGGGGGAACGAAAGTTCCCCGAGCTGTTTTTGGGAATAAAAAAAGTTTCCTGTCAGGTTGCCCTGACAGGAAACTGTGTGGTGTTTATATATTATTTCGGGTTGTGTGTGATTAAAACTATACCGGAAGTGGCCGGTAAGGGCAATGAGGAAAGGAATTTTTTTGTCTGAGTCGCAATAAAATCCGGTTTTGTTGACGGGTCGCGCGCGAACGTGTTAAACTAAAATTACATTGGAATTTTGTTATGCGTGACAAGCCAGACAAACTGTTGGACAGCAACATGTATTCGCTGCCGTTGAGACGCGAGGTGGATGCGGTGTTGCATTTTCTGCACGTCCATGCGAATCAGGTGAAGACGGGGCTGGATATCGGATTTACGAATGCGGGGGTCAGTCAGCTTTTGCGTCGGGCGGGTGGCTATTGGATGACCGTGGAGCCGACCTCTCAGCGGCGTGTGCTGGTGGCGGCAACGCTTGGACAGGACTCTGTCTTGTGTGGCGGCGCAGACGGCGAAATGCCTTTCGAGGATAAGCAGTTCGACGCTGTGGTGATGGCGCATGGCGTTTTGCCGGGCGGAGCGGCGTCAGGGGCGATGATCCGGGAGTGTCACCGGGTGCTGAAGACCGGGGGACTTTTTCTGCTCACGGTGGAGTACCGGAAACGGTTTGGCGTGGCGGCGGCTTTGAACCGACATCGTGTCGTGTCCGGGGCGGGCGTGTGCTACAGCGAGTCAGAGGTGTTCCAGTTGCTGAAAGATGGATTCGACGTGTTGGGTTTCCGTTTTTCTTGCCGTTTCTGGGTGCAGTTGGTGCGTCAGTGGGTGGATCGGCGCAGGGAATCGGGAATCCGTGGCTCCAATAACGGCTGGCTTCAAGTGCTGTATGGCGCGGCATGGTTGTTGGATCTGCCTCTGTTCTGGACCTGTGGCCATCAGATGACCGTATGTGGACGCCGCAAAGGATGGCGCGAGAAACATTCGCGTGTGTTGGCCGATAGCACGCCGGTATCCGATGCGATGTTGTTTGACCCGCGCCGCGACGGGCACCACGTCTCGCTGTCCCGGTTTAAGTGACGTCGCATTGTGGCGCACCCGTGTCTGTCTTTTCCGGACAAAGGCACTCTGCGGTTTTCTGTGAGATGATGGACGCATGATGATGAGCATAAAAGTGTGGCTTCTCTTGGTGGGATTGGCCGCTTGCCGGATGGGTGGCGGTGTGGCTTTCGCGGGCGAAGAAACCGCGGCCGCGGTTGAGGATGTCAAAACGGCGGTTGAGCTGTTTGTGAATGCGCGCACCGCGGGTAGCGCCGACGATTTTATGGTGGCGGTTGCGAAGGTCAAGGCGTTGGCTGACGCGGGACAGCCCTTTTTCCGTTTCCTGTTGGCGGTGTATGCCGGACAGGAGCCGCTCTGCGGACTGCCCGAGGAGACGGGGGCCCTCTATATGCGCGAAGCGCGTCCGATGATGCGGAAATTCGCCGGCGAAGGGAACGCTCTGGCGCAATATCTGGTCGGTTTGGACTGCGAGTTCAATTTGGGACAAGCGGAACAGGCGCGCGTCTGGCTAGAGCGGGCCGCTGCACAAGGGCATGCGCTGGCACAGAACAATCTGGGACTAAAGTACTATTTGGGCCAGGGTGTGCCGAAGGACAACGACAAGGCCTGCGAGTATTTCCGGCAGGCCGCTCTGCAGGCGGATATGAACGGCGAATATAACCTCGGCACGATGTATGTCCGCGGTCACGGCGTGCCCAAAGACGAGGAGATGGCGTTCCAGTTGTATACGCGTGCGGCAGAGAAAGGCCACTCGAACGCGATGAACAATTTGGGGTGGCTGTATCAGGAGGGGCGAGGGGTCGCGAAAAGTGCGGACAAGGCTGCCGAGTGGTACCGTAAGGCTGCGGAAAGCGGGAATGCCGATGGGCAGTTTAACTATGGGTTTCTTTGCGCGCGCGGTATGGGCGTGCCGCAGAGTTTCCGTGAGGCAGGGGTCTGGTACTGGCGGGCCGCCGAGCAGGGGCATGTTGAGGCGCAGGTCAATATCGGGCTGCTCTATCGCGACGGGTCAGGAATCAAGCGCGACGATCGCAAGGCGTTGACGTGGTTCGCCAAAGCGGCCGACCGGAACCATGCCATGGCGCAGTTCTTTATCGGTCAAATGGTTGAGCAGGGGTGCGGTGTGCCGCAGGACGACGAACGGGCGTTCAACTGGTATAAGAAATCGGCGGCTCAGAATAACCCGCGGGCGCTCAACGCGCTGGGGACTTTTTATTACCGGGGCAAAGTGGTGGAGAAGAGCTATGCCCAAGCGGAAGCCTATTATCGGCGTGCGGCAGAATCGGGGTTTCCTGTCGCGCAAAACAACCTCGGGATGCTCTATGTGCGGGGCGAGGGCGTGCCGCAGGATCATGAGCGGGCGGCCGAGTGGTTTGCAAAAGCTGCGAAACAGGGCGTGTCGGACGCCGCTTACAATCTGGCCCAGTTGTATGAATACGGCAAGGGTGTTAATGCGAGTCATATCCGGGCTGTGGAGCTTTGCAGACAGGCTGCTCTTCACGGGCATGTTGCGGCCGCTGAATGGCTCTTGAAAAACGGCTATACGGTGCGGGCCGAGCCAGTGAAAAAAGAAGCGGCGCCGACGGAGTAAGATGAACGTACGGGTCGAGGAGGAGGCAATATGATGACGGAAGCAAAACGTGGCGCATCGCGTCGCGCGTGTCTCAAGATCATGGCTGCTGCGGTGGGCGGCACGGCCGCAGGTGTCGGTGGCGCGATGTCCGTTGGGCATATGGGCCGTGCGCCGGAGGGTCCGTGGCGGGTTCTGACGTCGGAAGAGGCGAGGCTGGTCGAGGCGGTTGCGGAACAGATCATTCCGTCGGACCGCGATCCCGGCGCGAAAGAGGCGGGCGTGGTCAATTTTATCGACCGCCAGCTCGACGGTCCTTACAAGCGGTTTGCGGAGAAGTACCGCAAGGGCCTGGCCTGTCTGACCCGAACGAGCCAGGCGTTGCACAAAAAGGCCTTCGAAGAGTTGTCTTGGCCCGACCAGACCCGCGTCTTGCAGGCGCTGGAGTCCGGCAAAGTCCCGAAGGACATCTGGGGTGATCCGGGCGCGAAGGAATTCTTCAACCTCATCCGTGATCATTCCATGCAGGGATTCTATGGCAGTCCGCGGCATGGCGGTAACCGGAACTACGTGAGTTACAAGATGCTGGGCTTGGAATATCCGCGGGTCATCGGTCAGAACCGGTATCCGGGAGCGGCGGGATAAACGGCTTGAGAGAGGGGGCTGGCGGTGGCGAACAGACATGTGAATGCGGTGATCGTGGGCGCAGGCGCAGGCGGCGGCGTGGTGGCCAAAGTGCTGGCCGAGGCGGGGCTGTCGGTGGTGCTGCTGGAGCGGGGCAAGTGGCAGACGTATGAAGATACGACCGACGACGAGCTGAGGTCCCAGCGAACCACGGTGCTGGGCAATCCCTACGGGCCGGACGACGCGCGCTATTGCCGGGTGGTTGAAAACCCGGATGGTTCAACGCGGACCGTGCTGCCCAGCGAGGGTGGCTACAACAACAACGCCGCCTGCGTGGGCAGCGGCACGCTCAGCTACGGCGCGATGGCCTGGCGTTTTATGCCGCAGGATTTCCGGTTGAAATCGGTCTATGGTTGCCCCGAAGGTTCAACGCTCGACGACTGGCCGGTCTCCTACGACGATCTGGAGCACTGTTATGAGCGTGCCGAGTGGGAGATTGGCGTCGCCGGCAGTGACGAGGGAAATCCCTTTGCGCCGCCGCGTAATAAGCCGCGCCCCATGCCGCCCTTTCCCTATAATAAAGAAGGCCGTATTATTTTTGACGCGGCGAAGCGTTTGGGATGGCATCCGTTCCCGGTTCCGATGTTGCGCAACTCCATCCCGTATGGCGGGCGTCCCAAGTGCATTCACATGCGTTCGTGTTGCGGCTTTGCCTGTCCGATTAACGCCAAGTGCGGTACGCAAAACACCGTGATCCCGGCGGCTCTGGCTACCGGCAACTGCGAAGTTCGCACCGATGCCGTGGTCAGCGAGATCATGTTGGATGGCCGCGGCAAGGCGCGCGGCGTAAAATATTACGACGCCTCTGACCGGCTGAACGAGCAGACGGCCGATCTCGTGGTGGTCTCGGCTTCAGCCACGGAAACGCCGCGGCTGCTGCTTAACTCCAAGTCGAAGCTTTTCCCCAACGGCGCGGGTAACAACAACGATTGGGTCGGACGTAACTTGCAAGGCCACTGCTATTGTGGCGCCAACGGGTTCATGGCGGAGGACACCTATGAAGAGGCCGGTCCTGGCTCCAGCGTGGCCTTCTGCGATTTCAGCCATGGCAACAAAGGTCTCTGCGGAGGCGCGATGTTGGCCAATGAGTTTATCGCGCTGCCGTATGCCTTCACCAATACCCGCCCGCCGGGTTCACCCCGGTGGGGCCTGGCACACAAGGAACATCAGCGCGCTTATTACAAGCGGATGCTCCGGGTCATGGGGCCGGTGCAGGAGATGCCGGTGTTTGAATCGCGCGTGCGGGTCGATCCCGTGGTGAAGGATCACTGGGGCATCCCGGTTGTGCGCCTTTCCGGCCGTCGCCATCCGCATGACATTGAAATCGCGAAGTTCGTTGTCGAAAAAGTGGCGACATTGCTTCGCGAGGCGGGTGCAAAAGACATTTGGACGTGGGTTCCGGGACTCGGCGGCCCCAGCGGCGGTCAGCATCAGGCAGGAACCTGCCGCATGGGCAATGACCCCAAAACGTCGGTGACCAACCGCTACGGACAGGTTCACGAGATCGACAACCTGTTTGTCGCGGATGGCAGCCTGAACGTGACCAACGGAGGTTTCAATCCTGCGCTGACGATCATGGCCTTGGGTTACTGGGTCGGCGAATACATCGCTAAAGAGTGGAAAGGCGGGGCGCGTTTCCGCGCGTAAGACTATGAATCCTGTTTTGAAAAGAGAGAATAAAGTGCGCGCATGCTATGCGTTGCCGGCGTTGACCGTTTTGGTGTTCCTGCTGTGTACGGTGCTGGGCGGGCTCGGTTACTTCGAGTTCACCCCGCCGGAGAAGACCTGTATCTCTTGCCACGAGATCCGCGCTTCGCACGCGCGCTGGACCAATTCGGTTCACCGCGCCGTGTCGTGCAAGCAATGCCACGGAGGCTCGGCCGATTCGGTCCATGCGCTGCGCGAGAACGCCAAGCGGGTCTTTTACCATCTCGCCGATAAGCGTCATGACAATATCCGCCTCAGCGAGGAGCAGACGATCCGCATGATGCAGGCGTGCCAGAGCTGTCACCAGCGTGAGTTCGCCCATTGGCAAGAAGGCGGACACGGCACGAACTACGCGGGAATCTTCATGGACGAGAAGCACAACAAGACAGAACAACTGGCGGACGATTGTCTGCGCTGCCACGGCATGTTCTTCGAAGGAAAAATGACGGATCTGGCCACGCCGCTTGACATAAAGGGACCTTGGCGTTTCAAGAATCCCCTGATGGCCGGACGCCCCGTGATTCCGTGTCTGGCGTGTCATGAACTGCACGCGCCGGGCCAGCCCTTCAGGCATCCCGCTGGGCAGGCGGCTGCCGCGGCGGCGACCACCAACCTGCCCGCGTTCCGTCGGGACGCGCTGGCGGTCTACGTGCGGCAGGAAGGAGCGCATTTCGCGATCGACGATCTGATGGTCCCGAAAATCTTCGACCTGGGCCGTCCGGTCAAGGTGTCGTCCGACCCGCGGCAGCGGCTCTGTACGCAGTGCCATGCCCCCGACGCGTTCGGTCAAGCCGGAACCGGCGACGACCGCACGCCGACGGGTGTGCATGAAGGCGTCAGCTGCGTGGCCTGTCACGCGCCGCACTCCAACGACACGCGCGCCTCCTGCGCGTTGTGCCACCCCGCGCGCTCCTCCTGCGGGCTGGACGTGACAAAGATGGATACGACCTTTCGTTCGCTCGCCAGCAAAAACAACATCCACCGCATGAAATGCATCGACTGTCATCCCGGCGGCGTGCCCAAAAAACGCGGGGAGGCGTAGCGTGTGTGGGATAAGTGTCCTGGTGTAGAGAGGTTCAAAGTCGCTTGCCACCTGTGGCGAGCCCCTTCGAACCGCGCTCGTTCTTTGCAAGGTGCATAAAAAATCGGCCTCCTTTTCAGCGGCGCTTCCTACCGTCGGTTGTCAGGGTTCTGATCTTTGCGTCTTCATCGAAACTCTTCCCTGAAATGGCTTCCTGGCGGGGATCAACTCCAGGACCTGTTTGTCTGACAATTCTAACAGGGGCTTCAGCATCGTCCGCTCCCTCCTTGGATCCTTCAATCGTCCGTCATGCCACGGGTGCTTGACCTCGGGCAGATCGGCGGCCGTGACGTTTAGGGTGACCAAGAACAGCAGGAGCAAATACTTCGCCCAGTTTTCCGTAACTGAGTGTTTCATAGTATTATTCCCGTCAATGAGTCATTTGGCCGTCTGTGCTATTTCGGTGGAGGCGTTGGCAAATCCATGCGTTGGATGATCTCCAAGGTCATCGGGCCTTGGAAACTGCGCTCGGGGAAACAGGTTTCCTGCCAAGTTTGTTTACCTCGGGCACGGATCAGACCCAGCCCATCGGGGCATTCGATCTTGAGCGTGCCCGGTTGACTGAAACGCCGTCCCAAGCGTACAGCACGCCGATATCCGTCAGGATGCCACAGGATGCCCCACGCGGGGTCGGGAAGTTGAATCGGACCGGATTGGAAGACCATGTAGTCCTGCCCCTTCTCGTTGGCGATATCCACAAGTGTGAGCGGGCGTATGGGCGTCATCCGCGGCGCATTGGCGTAGCCATAGTAGGCACCGGGACCGACGACCGAAAGGTTCTGCTGCTGGCCTTCCTGTCGGAGACAGCCGAAACGGCCTGAGAACGTGGTTCCACCTGGCAGCACAAACCCTTTGCTTCCTTCAGGCGACCAGAGGATAAGATATTTAACGCCACCGACCTGCACGGAGAGAGCTACGCCGTTCAATGCATCATAAAGGACGTCGGCTTTTTCGATCCAAGGTTGTCTGCGGAACGGTTCCCACACAGCCACGTAGCGACTGGTGAGTTGTTGTGAACCGCCGGGAATAGCGGCTTTCGTCTTGCCGCGGATTGGCGCAATTCCGGCACCTTTGGGTTCTCGCCGCGCAGTCAGGATGGGCATCATGTATTTCTCAACTTGCGACTCTTTCTCCTGCGCGCGCCGGATGGACGGCGCCTCGCCGGCGTAGAGCTGGCAGTCCTTGGGCGTCAGCAAATGTAGCCGCAAAGACGCATCCGTTTCCTGCGATCCCGCGAACGTGGCCAGCCAGGGTCCCGGCCCGTCCACCTTCTTGACGTGGCGGATGTTGCCCCAGAAAGGGCTGACGGCATCCGTCACATCGCAACGACGGCGACTATCCTCCGTCGTTTCCTCACAATCCGCTCCTGGAATATGAATTTTTCCATCTGCGGCCAGAGAATCGGCAAAAGGCTTATCAGGCTTATCGAACTGAAGTGTTTGATCCTTGTCCGCGCTACCGTGGGCTATCCAATCGTGCTGGTTTCCGCCGGCCACGGTGAAAACATCGACGCAAAAAGCCTGCGACGGACTGTGTTCGACCATCATCACCGTTCGCGAGTAGGTCGAGCAGGCGGCATAACATTTCGCAGCTTGGGCCTCCACGACGCCGAAACCCTTTTGCATCGGCACCCATGCCGTTGTCTGCTGGATTCCTCCTTGCTGCGACGTGCCATCCACGACGACCAGATTGTGCGAGAGGCTGCTCGTTGCCCATTTTCTATACTTCGTGTGGCTATAACCAACATCGGAAAGCAATTCCTCGCCCAAAGCCCAAATACTCAAGTTCAACGTATCTTGATGCGAGTGGCCGTAGCCATTGGAGAAATGCAAGTGAGCCTCCATCTGCGACTCATCGTTACCTCGGCCAAGAATCGCGTGGCCGAATGCCGGCCAAATGCGGCTGGTGGTTTGAGTGCGGGCAGGCCCGCCATGCGTTGTTGACCACGTGTCATGGACGGTCATCAACCGCCCGTCTGGATAGCTTGCGTCCTTGAGAAATTGGTTGCCCCACACAAGAACAGGCATGTCGTTCTCAGCATTGTAATTGTCAAACCGATGCCCGGTTCGTGCGTAGGTATAGCCTTGGGGATCGCTGTAGCCTTTGAGAAAGTCGATGCCGATCCCGATGCTTCCAACCACTTGACGGTGGTAGTCGGGTGATTCAGGGAACACGCCGTCCACCATGAACGTCGCATTGACCAAGCGGCATAGATACTCATACGCATAGTGAACGAGCCCCGGGTTGCCAATCGTCCGGCCTATGGCGATCATCGTGCGACATTTGTAAGGTTGAAGATTGTCCATCGTAAGGGCAGGTTTGTCGGCATACCACTGGTCGTATTTCATCATCAGGTTGCAATGATCGAGAAACCATTTCTCCTCGATTTCCTGACGCAAATTGCGTTTCCAAACCCGCGCAAGCTCTTCGGTCTCTCCGCTGGGGCAAATCAGATCGTATGCGAGCACCAAGGATTGGAAATATGGTCCATCAGAAGCATAGCTCACGGGTGCCCGAGCCCATTTGCCAGTGATGGGCGGATAAGGTTCTTTTGTATAGATTTTCTTCGGACCAGCACTAGAACTGGAACCAGTGACGGGATATGTCGGGTAAATCTGCGCAAAACGGGCAATGATAACTGCCGCCTTGTGAGCACAGGTTTTGTCGTTCGTTGTGTTGTAGATCCGGGCCAGATGCAGCGCGGCATCAACGAACCAGCCACGGGCGACATCGTCACGCAAACATCCCGGGTAGAAGGGCTCGCCCCGTTTGTCATTCATGTATTCATATGTCAAAACCTTGCCGTCCGGGCCGGTAACAGTCTGTTTGTCGGTGACCGGCCAGCGTTCTTCCGGGATAAATGTTTCCTTGCCAGCGGTGAGGTGTTTGGGCCGCAAGGGACTCCACGATGCTCTGTCTTCTAGCATCGAAACCCTTCCCTGGAACGGTTTCCTGGCGGGGATTAACTCAATGATCTGTTCGTCCGACAAGTCCATCAGGGGTTTGACGAATGCCTTGGCTTTCTTCAGCTCGGCGTCCTCTAATCGTCCGTCATACCAAGGGTGTTTGACGTCGGTGGCAACCCCGAATGCGACGTTCAAAGCGGCCAAGGCCAGTAGAACCACCGCACCTGTTTTGCCGCCACTGGCGAGCAGATAAGTACCCTTACTCATGGTTTCCCCCCGTCTGATGGCATGAACGAGTTCCCATCGTACACGTCCGACCCTCCGTAGTTCTCCGTCCAGGCGCACAGCTCCCGTCCGCCCGGGCGGTATTCCATTCCCGAGCGGAATACGGCCCCATCTTACGGCTTTTGCCTGCCCATCGTCAACGCCGGGCGGCAAAACTCCCTCCCGGACCGGCACCAAGCGCTTTTGACCGTCCCGCGACTTGTCATACTTGACATCACCCGCGTTATCAGACTCCTGCGCAGCCGGAAACGCAGTTTGTACATCCTATCCCCATTTTACAACTTTGGAGGGAAGGAAGTTGCAATCTGCCGCCGAGGCTTTTTTGTGCTTAAAGCAAGAAGCACCAGTCGGCAACCCAGAAAAACATTGAAATAGCCTCGTCAACACAGCAATGTCTTGTGCGACGGTCGCCAGGGACAGAGATCGTACATTTTGCACTTGCGTTTGCCGCGGTTAATCCTGTTCCTACACTTTTGACCTGTCGGCTTGACGGTTAAACCGTGACCTGTGACAATACAGGCACGGTTTGATTTCATTTCGGTGAGCTTGTCCGGCCTGTGCGGGCCGGGGGTGCACCGGCGGCCACAAGGAGCACGCGTATGACTCAACAGCAGAAGAAGACGGCGGGGCTGGCGATCGCCAGCCTGATTCTCGGCATTCTGGGCGTCACCTGCCTCGGTCCTTTGGGCGCGATACCCGCCGTGATCTGCGGCCACCTCGCCAAAAGCGACATCAAGCGGTCGCCGGACGCGGTCCAGGGCGACGGGCTTGCCTTGGCCGGCCTGATTCTGGGCTACCTGTGCCTCGCGTTCTTCGTCCTGCTCATGCCGCTCCTCGCGGCCATCGCCGTTCCCAATTTCATCAAGGCGCGCGAGGAGTCGCAGAAGAACGGCTGCCTCGCCAACATGAAGCAGCTGCAGGGCGCTTACGAGCAGGCCTTGCTGGCCGGCGTCACCTCGCCCACCGTGAACGACATCGTCGGCAACGGCAAATACATCCTGGTCATGCCGGTCTGCCCGAAATGCAACGCGCCCTATACGCAGTTCAATCCTCCGGCCTGCCCGGGCAACGTGCCCGGACACGTTTTGCCGTAACCGGCTTTGCCGGACCGGAAAGACGCGGAAGCGCGCTCCTGCGCAGCGCGGGAAGCTGACTGCCCGGGGCGCCCGCTCCCGGTTGCGGCAGGTACAAGCACCGTCAAGGCCGTACACATCCGGCAGGCTCACACGCGCATGCCAGTCTGGACGGTTTTACATTCCGACCGGAAAACGGCCCCATCTTACGGCTTTTGCCTGCCCATCGTCAACGCCGGGCGGCAAAAGAACTCCCTCCCGGACCGGCACCAAGCCCTTTTGACCGTCCCGCGACTTGTCATACTTGACATCACCCGCGTTATCAGACTCCTGCGCAGCCGGAAACGCAGTTTGTACGTCCTATCCCCGTCCTATCCCTCAGCCTGTCGCGGGTTCATGCATGCGATTTCTATTTTTTCGTACACGACGCGATTCTCATGTACACCGCG
>JAEAMG010000087.1_pt1 | contig 141055 bp, 132 predicted proteins | sample 8958741 | NCBI WGS metagenome assembly JAEAMG01 (sample SAMN16933256, study PRJNA681125) | bioreactor sludge metagenome | isolation source: anaerobic bioreactor treating anionic surfactant - SDBS | place: India: Bengaluru | collected 2019-02-28
GCTCGACAGCTGCTACGCAGGGGGCTCGGCTCAAGATGTGTAGATACTTATGCCCGATGGCGGTGGGTCAGCTAAGTGATGTATCAACTGACACTCAGCCATCGGGGGCTTGCCCTAATGCCGTTCAGTTAAGGCTTTTTGTAGGAGCGAGCTTGCTCGCGAAGAACTCAGGGCCACCGTGCTTATCGAGAATGAACGCGTTGCCTGGGCGTTTTTCGCGAGCAAGAACTAGGCGTCCCCCTCGCTCCTACAGTGAATCACTTTCGCTTAACTGACTGGCATTAGGGCAAGCCCCCTCCCACATTTGCTCACTGGTGTCTATGAGATTGCGGTCCCAAAAAGGGACTGATCAGTCCCTGCTTGGGACCTTTTCCAGCGAAGGGCTGACCTGCTCCAGCGCCCGTTCCACCAGCAACTGCCTCAACTCGGCCATTTGCTGGATCCCGAGCATGATGGCGCGCTGGGAAGTGTCCAGGTCGAAGGCCAGGTTGCAGGTGAGTGCGTTGAGGGAGGACAGGGTTTCGCTGGCGTTGACCAGCAGGGTTTCGGTGGGGGTTTACGGTGAAGAGGCTTGCGGGCGGATTGGGGGTAGGTTTGACCATGATTTACAACTCCGATATGTGATGGAAACTGCCCTCTTCCGCTTGCACGCGAATTAAGGTGGCAGCTGTGCGCAGGTGTGCAAGACCGGGCATATCGGACCCCGGCAGACCCCGAAGGATCTCCCACGCACAGCCGCCATAACAAATACAGCAGGCATAAAAAACGCCCGTTGAATGGCTATGGGCGTTGGTGCGCCGACATGTAACCGGACTTGCACGTCCGTGTCACCGTTTTTTGCGATGACGGGACGAAGACTAGGCGCGCAGGCTGCACGCGACAAGTTCATGCACGGCCCAAAATCTTGCAGGAAAAATCCGAAGGCTGGTCACACCTCTCAAGCGCAAAGCGCTTCCTGTGGCGAGCGGGCTTGCCACACAGAATATTCCGACAAGGTTTTGCCGGCGTAAGTACTGCGCAGCTATGGCTATCGATGCAAAGTGCCTACGACTTATGGCAGGCAGAGCATCGGGAGCAGCCGTTGATTGAGCGGTTTGCGCGGATTGATTGAGGGCTTGAGCAAGTCTCCCTGCGTAGCAGCTGTCGAGCCCCGGCGAGGCTGCGTCAGCGGTGTGTCAGACGGGCCGCAAACGCAGCCGTTTTTTTGTGGGGGGTTGCCCACGTCCCCGGTGTTTCCCGGGCGCCCCCCCGGGGTGGGGGGGTGTTGGGGTTGTGCCCCGGGCCCCCAACCCCCCCCCCCCCGGGGGCTCGACAGCTGCTACGCAATATCACATTCAGATGCCCCTCCCACAGGGGATCCTCACATGACATAGATTCAGGCCAACCCGGACTCCACCAGCAGCGCCTCGAGCCCCATCAAATCCGGCACCTTCGCCACCAGCTCGCCCACCTGCACCGCTGCCAGTTCCAATGGGCACAGCGGCACGTCCACATAGCTCAACTCGCTGTCGAGCTTGTACGAGCGAGGAATCCCCTGGATCACCAACGCAATAAACTTCAACGTCGGCCGCCCGCCCAGCGCATTCAACACCACGATCCGTGAGCGTTCGCCGGTCACGCTGGCCTCGCCGCACACCGCTTCAAAGCTGATCAACGGTATTTGCCGATCCCGCCACGTCACTTGCCGCAAATACCACGGCGGTGCATCGCTGGCCGGTTCGCCGCGTTGGAAGTCGATCAACTCGGCGATGGCGACGTTGGGCAGTACCAGGTGGCGGTCGGCCAGGGGCAGGAGCAGGCCGGTGAGTTGGCTGGTGCGGTGGTCAAGCACGGGATTTGCTCCAGTAGGCGATGCTTTCGAGCAGCACCGATTCCTGGTACGGCTTGCCCAGGTAGTCGTTGACGCCGATGGCCATGGCTCGGTCGCGGTGTTTCTGGCCGGTGCGGGAGGTGATCATGATGATCGGCAGGCGCATCAGCCGGGGGTCGTTGCGCACCTGGATGGCCACTTCGAAGCCGTCCATGCGCGGCATTTCGATGTCGAGCAGCATCAGGTCGGGCGTATGTTCCTCGAGCACGGCAAGGGCGTCGATGCCGTCTTTGGCGGTGAGTACGTTCATGCCGTTGCGCTCCAGCAGGCGGCTGGTGACTTTGCGCACGGTGACCGAGTCGTCCACCACCAGCACCAGCAGCGGGCGCTTTTTCAGCGGGTCGTTGAGGATCAACGGAGCATCCACCGGCTGCGCCGGCAAGGCCGGTTGCCGGGCGCGGATATGCGCGAGCAAGTCGATAATCAACACCACGCGCCCATCCCCCAGGATGGTCGCGCCGGATAACCCCTGCACCCCGGAAAACTGCGGGCCCAGGCCCTTGACCACAATCTCCCGGGTGCCGGCCATGGCGTCCACATGCACCGCTACGCGGCGCTCATTGCACTGCACCAACAGCACCGGCACGGGTTGATATTGGCCCAGTAATTTCGGGCGGCCGACGGTGTGCAGCAGGTCGCCCAGGTAGAACAGCTCGTAACGCTGGCCGGCATATTCATAGCACGGCGGCTCCTGCTGATAATGCCCCGCCAACTCATGGGGCAGCACGCGCACCAGGCCTTCGACGGTGTTAAGCGGAATCGCGTATTGGTCGTCTGCGCATTGCACCATCAGTGCGCGGTTGACCGAGACGGTAAACGGCAGGCGAATACGAAAATGCACGCCCACCCCCGACGTCGACTCAATGAACATCGAGCCACCCAGCTGGCGCACTTCTTCATGCACCACGTCCATGCCCACGCCACGCCCGGAAATCTGGGTGATTTTTTCCGCCGTGGAAAATCCCGGCTGCAGGATGAACTGCAATACGTCGCGGTCGCTGATCTCCTGATCGGGGGCAAGCAGTCCGCGCTTGATCGCTTTGCGCCGCACCGCGTCAAGGGGCACGCCAGCGCCGTCATCACGAATGTCGAAAACGATATCGCCGCCTTCGTGGGTCAGGTCCAGGGTGATGCGGCCCTTCTCCGGCTTGCCGGCCAGCAGCCGTGCATCGCGGGACTCCAGGCCATGGTCGACGGCGTTGCGCAGCATGTGTTCCAGCGGCGCCGCCATGCGCTCCAGCACATTGCGGTCCATCTCGCCCTCGGCATTGCCGACGATGAATTCCACGTCCTTGCCCAACTCGCCCGCCACTTGCCGCACGATGCGTTTGAGGCGCGGCAGCATGCGCTCAAAAGGCACCATGCGCGTGCGCATCAAGCCTTCCTGCAACTCGGTGTTGATGCGCGCCTGTTGCTGCAACAGGTCATGGGCATCCTCGTTGCGGCGGTCGAGGGTGTCCTTGAGGTCAAGCAGGTCGGAGGCCGACTCCGACAGCGCCCGCGACAGTTGCTGCAACTGCGAATGACGGTCCATTTCCAGCGGGTCGAATTCTTCATAGCCCAGGCGTTCGGCCTCGGCCTGTTGACGACTGAGAATGCGCCCCTGGGTTTCGCTGTCGAGGCGCCGCAGTTGGTCGCGCATGCGCTCGATAGTGGTTTCCACCTCATGCAGGGCAATGCGCGCGTCGTTGACTTGCTGCTCGATACGGCCACGGAAGATCGAGGTCTCGCCGGCCAGGTTGACCAGGTCGTCCAGCAGGTCGGCGGAAATTTTCACCATGTCGGCGGCGGGATCAACCACCGCTTCGGCCTTGCCTGCGGGCAACGCCACGGGCAGCACGGGTTCATCGCTGGGGTGTACCAGGCTTTTGATACGCTCGATAAGTTTGTCCACCGAGCCCACCGGCAACCCATCCGCCACGGCGTCGATCATCTGCGCCAGGCGGTCGTGGCAGCCTTGCAGCAACGCGAACAGTTCGGCGGACGGCGCGAGCAAGCCGGCGGACAGCCCTTCGTAGAGAAATTCCAGTTCATGGGCCAGGTCACCAATCGGCCCGATCTCGACCATGCGTGCGCCGCCCTTGAGGGTGTGCAGGTCGCGCAGCAGGGTTTCCACTTCCTGGCGATTGTTCGGCTCGGCCTGCCAGCGCAGCAAGGCGCTGCCGGAGCTGTCGAGAATGTCGGCGGCTTCTTCGAGGAAGATGTCCAGCAACTCCGGGTCGGTGCCCGGCGTCTCCGAAGGTGGGGCGGCCTGCGCAGCCGGCATGCCGCTCTGGCGTAGCGCGCGCAACCTGGCGACCAGCTCGGCGCTGTCGCTCAAGGGTTGATGGTGCTGCAGCTCCTCCAGTTGCAAGGCCAACCGCTCATGGCTGGCCATCAGCACTTGAGACAGCTCGCTGGAGTAGCTGTAGCGGCGATCCACCAGGCCTTCGTACAAACACTCCAACTCATGCGCCAGGTCGCCCACCGGCCCGATGTCGGCCATGCGCGCGCCGCCCTTGAGGGTGTGCAGGTCGCGCTGCAGTGACGACAACGGCGCAGCACTCTCCGGATCCAGCAGCCAGCGCTTCAGGGATTGCCCCGCACTGTCGAGAATATCCACGGCTTCTTCGAGGAAGATCTCCACGAGCTCATCGTCGATCGCCGTTTCATGCTGCAGTTGCGCCGTGGCGGCGCCCAATTCAGAGATGCTCAGGGCGCGGCTGCCGTCGCTTTTGATCAGGCCGGTGGCAGAAGGGTCCAGCGCATCGTCCAACAGTTCGCGCAGGGCATGTACGCGTGCCGGTGCCGGGATGATTTCCTGGCCGGCGGCCAATTGATCGAGCATGCTGATCAGCGCTTCATGGGCCTGTTCGGCCTCATGGAAAAACCGCTCGCTGACCGCCAGGCTGCTTTCTTCCACGGCGCCGTAGAGGTCGAGCAAGGCTTCGCAGAGTTCATCGATGGCGTGCAGGTCGGCGACGTGCGCGCCCTCCCCCAGCGTGGTCAATTCATCCAGCAGCGCGGTGAGTTCCTGGCGTTCGCCGGGGTGTTGTTGCCAGCGGCGCAGCAGGCTTTCGGCGTCGAGCAGAATGTCCATGCCCTGGGCCAGGAAGTTGGCGATCAGTTGCGGGTCGCGCTTGATACGCAGGCCCGTGTTGGGTGCGTCCAGCAGCGCGGCCAGTTGATGGTCAAGCAGCGCTTGGGTACGGCGGATCAAGTCATCCGCACCCTTGATCGGCACCAGGGGATCGCGGTCCAGTTGGCGCAACCCACGCTGGAACAGGCTTTCGGCTTCCAGCAGCAACTCGACTTCATCCAGGTCCAGCGGCAGGCGATGGGCCTTGTATTCGCGGGTCAGGTGATCCAGCGGGCGCACCAGCTCGGCGACGGGCAACACCCCAGCCATGTAGGCGCTGCCCTTGAGGGTGTGCAGGGCGCGTTGCAGTTCATCGCTGACTTGCAGCGGCACATGCTCGGCGGCCTGTTGCAGGAAGTGGTTGAGGCTGTCCAGATGGCTCTGGGCTTCGTTGCGGAAGATCTCCAGCAACATCGGATCGTAGGGTTCGGCGGCCGATACTGCGGCGCCGTTGGCCCAGGCGTGGGCACGGGCGGCCAGCGCGTCGACCTCATCGCGCTGGTGCTGGTCGCCCGTCGCGAAGTCGGCGATCAATTCCGGCAGCAGGGCCACGGCGTCATCCAGCACCTGTTGAATCTCGGGGCCGAGGGCCACGCTGCGCTCGAGTACACGGTTCAGCAGGTTTTCCACCGCCCAGGCCAGCTCCGCCAGCACCAGGGCGCGCACCATGCGGCCGCTGCCTTTCAAGGTGTGGAACGCGCGGCGCATTTCACCCTGGGCAATTTTGTCCGCGCTGTTGGGCAGGTGGCGGTGCAGTACCTCAAGGACTTCGTCGGTTTCTTCGAGGAAGACGTCGCGCAGTTCATCGTCGATGGGCGCTTCATCGGCCGGCGGCGGCAGCAGGCTACCCGGGCGCTGCAAGGCCGGTGGATTGAGGCGCGAAGTGGGGTTGGCCAGTGCGTCGAACTGCGACTGGCTGGGCGCAACCTCGCTCGACAGCGCGCCATCGGGTGCTGCCAGCGCCTGGCGCCAGGGTTTTTCGGCGGGCAGGTAGCCAAGCGCAGCCAGGCTTTGGGTGGCCAGTTCCAACACCCGTTCACCGGCTGCATCAGGGTCTTGGAGCATGCGTTCGAGGTAGTACTCCAGGCTGCTGATCACGTCAGCGAAATGCTCCAGTTGCACCGCCGACGGCGGGCTGTCGCTGGTCATCAACTGTTCGTCGACGTAATCGGTGCAACCACGCATCAGGCTTGCAGCGCGGGGCAAGGGGATCATCGCCAGCGCGCCGCGCACCTGGCTCAGCAGTTCGGGCAGGGATTCCAGGCGCTGACGGTCCCAATCGGCTTCGATACAGTCGATCACCAGCTCCTTGGCTTGCCGCAGGCACTGGCAGGATTCGCGGATGACCAACTGGTGAATCTGGGTCAGGTCGGTGGTGGGCAGGCGGCTTTCTTCACGGCCTTCCGGTTCGACGGTGCCGACCATTCCCGCCAGCGTGGCTTCCACATAGAGCAACGCCCCGGCAACGTCCATCAGCACCGCATCGTTGGGCTCGCGATGCCCCTGGGCCAGGCTCAATACCACGGCCAACTGGTCGATGATGACTTTGCGCGGCTGGCCAAACCCCAGCACCGCAAGGGTATCGGCAATCTGTCGCAGGGGCGCCAGCAGCGCGTCGAGGTCGCTCGTGTGCTGGCGGTCGCTGCGCACGAACAGGTCGAGGCGCTCTTTGACCCGTACCAACTCTTCACACAACGCTCCGAGCACTGAGCCCATGGCGTTACGATCCGGCCCGGCGAGGCGCGCACGTTCGGCATCCACCACCGCGCTGTCGGGCAAGGCCTCATCCAGGCTGTAGCGTTCTTTCAAACTCTGCATGCGCGGAGTCGGTCGAGTGACTTTGGCGACGTAAAACAACAGGCTCTTGAGCAATTCATCCGGTGCGGGCTGATTGATCCCACCGATGCCCTGTGCCAGCAGGCGCTTGAGCTGCTTGTCGCTGGCCTTGAGCAGGCTGCGCAGTGCCGGGCTGTTGGCGACCACGCCGGTGAGCATGCCCTCGACCAGCGCCGACGCCACTTGCCACAGCGGCAACAGCGGTGCGCCCTGGCACAGTGCTTCAAGGCGCGCGAACACCCGCGCCATGTCTTCCAGGTTGCTCGGGCCATGGTCTTCACGCAGCAGCCCGGCGAGGGCTTGTTGCAGCAGTTGGTGCCACTGGCGCAGTTGCTCCTGAACGTCGGCCGGCGCGCGTTGGGCCAGGGCGTCCTCGGGAAGCGGCGCAATCGACAGCAGTTGCGGGCTGAACAAGCTGGTTTCCGACAGCAGGCTTTCACCGCGGGCACTGCGCAGGTCGTTGAGCAGCGGCAGCACCACCAGCGGTAAATCACGGCGGGCGCTGTGCACACGGTCGAGGTACAGCGGCAGTTGGCCCAGGGCCTGTTGCAGCAGGCGGATGCTTTCCTCGCGCTGGCTGACCTGCCCGGCCTGGAGCGCCAGGGCCAGTTCTTCGATCTCTTCGGCCAGCAGCGCCGCGCCGTAGAACTCGACCATTTGCAGCGCGCCATGCACCTGATGGATACCGGCCAGGCATTGGCTGATCACGCCATCGTCGTGGGTCTCGACAAACGCATCCAGCGCCGAACGGGCCTGTTTCAGGGTTTCGGCAATGTCGCCCTTGACCCACTCGAGGGCCACGTAGTCGTGCCGATCAACCATAACTGCTCCGCTTAGAATTCGTGGGTTGCTGGTGTTCTTGAAACAAATGGAGATCAAATGTGGGAGGGGCTTGCCCTCCCACATTTTGACTGCATTTCAATCCTCAACCTGTTTGGCCGCAGGCAAGGTGAACCCCGACACCGACCTGCGCAACTGGCTCGCCATCTTCGCCAAATTGCCGATGCTTTCAGCGGTGGCGGTGGAACCCGATGATGTCTGCGTGGTGATCTGCTGGATCACGTTCATGGTCAGGGAGATCTGCCCCGCCGATGAGGTCTGTTGCTGCGCCGCGTTGGAGATGCTCTGGATCAGCGCGGCCAGGGTTTTCGACACGCCTTCGATCTCTTCCAGTGCCACCCCGGCGTCCTGGGCCAGGCGTGCACCGCGCACCACTTCGGTGGTGGTCTGCTCCATGGAGATGACGGCTTCGTTGGTGTCGGCCTGGATCGCGCGCACCAGGGTTTCAATCTGCCGCGTGGCCGCCGATGAACGCTCGGCCAGCCGCTGCACTTCGTCGGCCACCACTGCAAAGCCGCGCCCGGCATCCCCGGCCATGCTCGCCTGGATCGCGGCGTTGAGGGCGAGGATGTTGGTCTGGTCGGCAATGTCGTCGATCAGGCTGACGATGTCGCCAATCTCCTGGGACGACTCGCCCAGGCGCTTGATGCGCTTGGCGGTGTCCTGGATCTGTTCGCGGATGTTGTCCATGCCGTGGATGGTGTTGTGCACCACCTCGTTGCCTTTGTTGGCGATTTCTACCGAACGTTCCGCCACCGCCGAGGATTCGGCCGCGTTGGCCGATACCTGGTCGATGGATTGGGCCATCTGGTTGATCGCGGTGGAGGCTTCGGCGATCTGCTGGGCCTGATGCTCGGAGGCCTGGGCCAGGTGCATGGCGGTGGCCTGGGTCTCTTGCACGGCACCCGCCACTTGCCCGGCGGTGAGGTTGATAGTGGCCACCAGATCGCGCAGTTGGTCCACGGAATAGTTGATGGAGTCGGCGATGGTGCCGGTGAAGTCTTCAGTCACCGAGGCGGTCACGGTGAGGTCGCCGTCGGCCAGGTCTTCGATTTCATCGAGCAGACGCATGATCGCGTTCTGGTTGCGCTCGTTCTTCTCGGCGGTCTCGTGCAGTTGGCGGTTGGTTTCACGCACCATCACCAGGCCGATCAGGATGATCGAGGCCAGCGCCAGCAGGCCCAGCACATACCCGCCGATGGTGTCGAAGCTGCGTCCGCTGGCCAGGTTTTCAAACCCGCTGGCCAGGTGCGAGGCTTCATCGAGCAGGGTTTGCGACAGGTTGAAAATATTGCTCGCCGAGGCGCGGACCTGGAACAGCTGCGGCGAGGTTTCGAGGATTTCATCCACGGAGCCGGAGACAAACTCGAACAGTTCGGCGATTTCCGCCAGCCGCGCACGGGCATCGTGGTCCTCGACCTGGGTGATGCGCAGCCCAGGGTTGCCGTTGAGCATGCCATTGAGCACCTGCCCGAAGCGATTGGCGTCGCGGCCAAAGGTGTCGGCGGCCTGTACGGCGGTTTCATCGCCGGCCAGCACGGTGTTGACCGCACCCAGGATACGCTCGGCCAGCAGCGACTGACGCTGGGCCAAGGCCACTTGGCTGGCTGGCGCGCCGCGTTGCAGCAGGATGTCGACGACCTTCTCCGATTCCATCTGCAATTGCGGGACGGTTTCGGCGAGAGTCGCGGCCACTTGGTGCAGGGACAGCACGGTCTGTTCGCTGGCGAGGATCGCGTCGGTGTTTTTCAGCAGCGCTTCCCAGTCCGTCTGCACCGCGCGCATTTCGGCGCGGACCGCACTGGGCGCAGCGGGCAGGCCGGTTTCCGGGTCGCCTTTTTTCAGGTAACCCCAGCGCTGGGCAAAATCGTTGCGCGCTTCGCCCAACAGCTTGAATGCGGCGGCCTTGCCGGCGGCGGCCTCGGTAGCGTTCTTGGCGATACGCTGGGACAGCACGCGCAGTTCACCGGCGTGGCCGATGTACTGTTTGTCGTAGGTGGACTGGGTGTTGAGGTAAGCGAAGTTGGCGAACAGCAGCATGATGAACACGATCAGCGCGATAAACAGCACGATGATCTGTGAGCGGCTGCGTGAGCCGGCCTGGGGTTTGGGCGTGGTAACGGTGGTCATGCGGCGACATCCATGAAGCCAGGGGCCTGGGCCAGGGCGAAGGGGCTGAAGACCTGCCACAGCGGCTCGCCGTCGAATTGGCCCTGGATGAACGGCGCGCTGGGGCTGGCGTTCGCCAACAAGGCGTCTTGAGCAAAATGCTGCATCCCCACCACCTCATCTACCAGCAGCCCGACAAACAGATCGTTGTATTCCACCACCAGCACCCGCCGTTGCTTGCGCGCCTTGGACAGTTCAAGGCCAAGGAAGCCACCCAGGTCCATCACCGGCAGCAAACGCCCGCGCAGGTTAGCAACACCCTTGACCCAGGCCTTGACCCCGGGCATTAAAGTGCAGCGCGGCTCATGCAGGACTTCGGCGACTTCGCCCATGGGCGCGACATACCAATGCTGCCCCAGGCGAAAGCCAATCCCGCTCCAGCGTTGCAGGCGGGTTTCCTGGGACGGCAGGTCAGCGGCCAGCAGGCGGCAGCGACGGTCGATGTCCAGCAGCAACTCGAAGGCGGTTTGCGACTCGGTCATGATGGCGTGCCGTCAGCCGGCCAGCACCTTGTTCAGGGTGGCAATCAGGGTTTCCTCGTCCACAGGCTTGGTCAGGTAGTCCTTGGCACCCTGGCGCGCGCCCCAGATCTTGTCGGTTTCCTGATCCTTGGTGGTGATGATGATGATCGGGATGCCGTTGGTTTCCGGCTCCTTGGACAGCTGGCGAGTGGCCTGGAAGCCATTGAGGCCCGGCATCACGATGTCCATCAGCACTGCGTCAGGCTTTTCCTGGCGGGCCAGGGCCACGCCGTCCGCGCCGTTTTCAGCCTTGAGGACCTGGTGGCCGTGCTTTTCCAGCATGCCGGTCAGTTTGTACATTTCGGTCGGCGAATCGTCGACGATCAGAACACGTGCCATGGTTTTCCCCACTACATTGGTCGGCGCCGGCCCTTGTGAGGCGGCGTCAGTGTGCTTGTTCCACTGCGGCAAACCCAGGCACATAGGCCTTGATCGCACTCAGCAGTTCTTCCTTGCTGAAAGGCTTGGTCAAAAACTGATCGACACCCACGATGCGCCCCTTGGCCTTGTCGAACAGGCCGTCCTTGGAGGACAGCATGATCACCGGGATCGACTTGAACACCGGGTTGTTCTTCACCAGGGCGCAGGTCTGATAGCCATCCAGGCGCGGCATCATGATGTCGACAAAGATAATGTGCGGGTGATGATCCACAATCCGGGCCAGGGCATCGAAACCGTCGATGGCCGTGATGACATCGCAGCCCACGTTCTTCAACAGCGTCTCGGCGGTGCGGCGGATCGTTTTCGAATCGTCGATCACCATCACTCTCAAGGCGTTGGAATGCTGTTCCATATCTGCTCTACCATCGCCACAGCGAATCGGTTTTCGGTGTGTACTGCCTGATGTTGCACAGGATGAGCGCCGCAGGCCTTGGAACTCAAGGGCTGCTGCGTCGTGGCAGTCTTTTTAGCACAGTCTCGGGGTGCAATCTATCGAGGCACCCGCCCGGTGGTTTTTCCTTGACCCACAACAGCCGCAGCGCCACTCTGACGCCACTTTTATGCGCCCTAATTTGCTAGAGGAAATCCCCCCATGAGCGTTCGCGTCGGCATTGTCATGGACCCTATCGCCAGCATTTCCTATAAAAAGGACAGCTCGCTGGCCATGCTCCTGGCCGCCCAGGCCCGCGGCTGGACCCTGTTCTATATGGAGCAGCGCGACCTTTACCAGGGCGACGGCGAGGCCCGTGCACGCATGCGCCCGCTGCAGGTGTTTGCCAACCCCGAGAAGTGGTTCGAACTGCAAGACGAAATCGACAGCCCCCTGAGCGACCTCGACGTGATCCTGATGCGCAAGGACCCGCCGTTCGACATGGAGTTCGTCTATTCCACCTACCTGCTGGAGCAGGCCGAGCGTGCTGGCGTGCTGATCGTCAACAAGCCGCAAAGCCTGCGCGACTGCAATGAAAAGCTGTTCGCGACGCTGTTCCCGCAATGCACGCCGCCCACCGTGGTCAGCCGTCGTGCCGATGTGCTGCGTGAGTTTGCCGCCAAGCACGGCGATGTGATCCTCAAGCCGCTGGACGGCATGGGCGGCACCTCGATCTTCCGTCACCGCGCCGGTGACCCGAACCTGTCGGTGATCCTCGAAACCCTGACCGCCCTGGGCACCCAGCAGATCATGGGCCAGGCCTACCTGCCGGCGATCAAGGACGGCGACAAGCGCATCCTGATGATCGACGGCGAACCGGTGGATTACTGCCTGGCGCGTATCCCGGCAGCGGGCGAGACCCGTGGCAACCTGGCAGCCGGCGGTCGTGGCGAAGCGCGGCCGTTATCGGACAAGGACCGCTGGATCGCCAGCCAAGTTGGCCCGACCTTGCGGGAAAAGGGCCTGCTGTTTGTAGGCCTTGACGTAATCGGTGAAAACCTAACCGAAATCAATGTCACCAGCCCGACCTGTATTCGCGAGATCGACAACGCATTTGGCACGAACATCGGCGAAATGTTGATGGCGGCCATCGAGCGCAAGCTGCAAGCCAAGTGACATAGAACAGCCGGACACACACCAACATTGCGTTATCATGCGCGACCTGTGAAACACGCGATGTTGGTTTTCTTGTCATGACACTCCCGTCCGATCTGCCCCCCGAATTCTCCCACAGCGGCGTGCGCCCGGCTGATCGGCTCGGATTTACCCTGTTCCTGGCCGCGTTGATTCACCTGGCATTGATCCTCGGCGTGGGTTTCACCATGGTCGAGCCCAGGCAGATCACCAAGACCCTGGAAATCACCCTCGCCACGTTCAAGAGTGAAAAGAAGCCCGAGAAGGCCGATTTTCTTGCCCAGGACAACCAGCAGGGCAGCGGCACCCTGGACAAGAAGGCGATCCCCAAGACGACTGAAGTGGCGCCCTTCCAGGACAACAAGGTCAATAAGGTCACACCGCCGCCGGCGCCCAAGCCTGAAGTCAAACAGGCCACGCCCAAGCCGACGGTGACGACCGTCGCACCCAAACCGCAAAAAGCCCCGGTCCAGCGCGAGAAAACCAAGACCGAGCCGCAACCCGAGCCGGTGAAGCCGGCGCCAACGTTCGATAGCTCGACGCTGTCCGACGAAATTTCCAGCCTGGAAGCCGAACTGGCCCATGAACAACAGCTTTACGCCAAGCGCCCACGCATTTATCGCTTGAACGCGGCCTCGACCATGCGTGACAAGGGCGCCTGGTATAAGGACGAGTGGCGTAAGAAAGTCGAACGCATCGGTAACCTCAACTACCCGGAAGAGGCACGGCGCCAGCAGATTTACGGCAACTTGCGCCTATTGGTGTCGATCAACCGCGACGGTACGTTGTATGAAGTGCAGGTGCTGGAGTCCTCCGGCCAGCCGCTGCTGGACCAGGCCGCCCAACGCATCGTGCGCCTGGCCGCGCCCTTTGCCCCGTTTACCGGGGACTTGAACGATGTGGACCGCCTGGAAATCATCCGTACCTGGAAGTTTGCCAAGGGCGATCACCTCTCCAGCAACTGATCACACATGTCCTGCCCCAGGTAACTCCAGCTTGTCAGTTCGCCCCTCCAACGCCACACTAGCGGACATGAAAAATGTCAGCCCGACCTACCTCAAGCACCAATTCCTGATCGCCATGCCCCATATGGCCGACCCGAACTTTGCGCAGACCTTGACCTACATCGTCGAGCACACGGCCAATGGTGCCATGGGGTTGGTGGTGAACCGCCCGCAAGCGCTGAACCTGGCCGACATCCTTGAACAACTGCGCCCGGAGGTCGACCCACCGGCCCGCTGCCAGGGCGTACAGATCTACATCGGCGGGCCGGTGCAGACCGATCGCGGCTTTGTACTGCACCCGACCGGGCCGAAGTTCCAGGCCACGGTGGACCTGGACGGGGTCTCACTGTCCACCTCCCAGGACGTGTTGTTCGCCATCGCCGACGGCGTGGGCCCTGAGCAAAGCGTGATCACCCTGGGTTACGCCGGCTGGGAAGCCGGGCAGCTGGAAGCCGAATTGGCCAGCAATGCCTGGCTGACCTGCCCGTTCGATGCCGACATCCTGTTCAACACCGCCAGTGAACTGCGCCTGGAAGCCGCCGCGGCCAAGCTGCGGGTCAACCTCAGCCTGCTGACCAGCCAGGCGGGGCACGCCTGATGGCCTTGCGTCTGATCCTCGGCTTTGACTACGGCACCAAGCAGATCGGCGTAGCGGTCGGCCAGGTGATCACCGGCCAGGCCCGCGAGCTGTGCACCCTCAAGGCCCAGAACGGCATACCGGACTGGAACCAGGTCGAAGCCCTCATTAAAGAATGGAAGCCTGACGCCGTGGTGGTTGGCCTGCCCCTGAACATGGACGGCACCCCCAGCGACATGTGTCTGCGCGCCGAAAAGTTCGCCCGCCGTCTCAATGGCCGCTACAACCTGCCCTTCTATACCCATGATGAACGCCTGACCACCTTTGAAGCCAAGGGCGAGCGCCGCGACCGTGGCGGACAGAAAGGCAGCTACCGCGACAACCCGGTGGACGCCATTGCCGCCGCCTTGCTGTTGCAAGGCTGGCTGGACGAAAACACCGCTTTATTTGAATCCTGACTGACGCGGCTTGCCGCGTCTTCTTACGTTTGAGCCCGGACCTTGTCGTCGCCCCTGCCGCGCAAGGCCTTGAAGGAGTCACCATGAGCCTGCCGAACCCCGCCGAACTGATCCGCCAGATGGCGGTTAGCCTCAAGACGCACCTGGAACACCGTGGCATCAGCGAACCGCGCTTTATCGGTATTCGCACCGGCGGTGTGTGGGTCGCCCAGGCGTTGCTGGACGAACTGGGCAGCGACTCGCCCTTGGGTACCCTGGACGTGTCCTTCTACCGTGACGACTTCAGCCAGAATGGCCTGCACCCACAAGTGCGCCCGTCCGCCCTGCCGTTCGAGATTGAAGGCCAGCACCTGGTGCTGATTGACGACGTACTGATGAGCGGCCGTACCATCCGCGCCGCCATGAATGAATTGTTCGATTACGGGCGCCCGGCCAGCATCACCCTGGTCTGCCTGCTGGACCTGGATGCTGGCGAACTGCCCATCAGCCCGGACGTGGTTGGCGCCACGCTGTCCCTTGAGGCCAGCCAGCGAGTAAAATTGTCCGGTCCCACGCCGCTCGAACTCGAACTGCAAGACCTTGCCCTTTAAACCGCCTTGTAAAGAGTCCCCGCGATGACGCCTCTAGATGCCAAGCGCCCGCTGCAGCTCAATGCTCAGGGCCAGCTGCAACACTTCTTGTCCCTCGACGGTTTGCCCCGCGAACTGCTCACCGAAATCCTCGACACCGCCGACTCGTTCCTCGAAGTTGGCGGCCGGGCGGTGAAGAAAGTCCCGCTGCTGCGCGGCAAGACCATTTGCAACGTGTTCTTCGAGAACTCCACCCGTACACGGACCACCTTCGAACTGGCGGCGCAACGGCTGTCGGCCGACGTGATCACGTTGAACGTGTCCACCTCGTCGGCCAGCAAGGGCGAGACCCTGCTCGACACCCTGCGCAACCTGGAAGCCATGGCCGCCGACATGTTCGTGGTGCGCCACGGTGACTCCGGTGCCGCGCACTTCATTGCCGAGCACGTGTGCCCGCAGGTGGCGATCATCAACGGCGGCGACGGCCGTCACGCCCACCCGACCCAGGGCATGCTCGACATGCTCACCATTCGTCGGCACAAGGGCAGCTTTGAAAACCTCTCGGTGGCCATCGTCGGCGACATCCTGCATTCGCGGGTGGCACGCTCGAACATGCTGGCCCTGAAAACCCTGGGCTGCCCGGACATCCGCGTGATAGCGCCGAAAACCCTGCTGCCCATCGGCGTCGAACAATACGGCGTGAAGGTCTACACCGACATGACCGAAGGCCTCAAGGGTGTAGACGTAGTGATCATGCTGCGCCTGCAGCGCGAACGCATGTCGGGTGGCCTGCTGCCGAGCGAAGGCGAGTTCTACCGCCTGTTCGGCCTGACCACCGCCCGCCTGGCCGGCGCCAAACCGGATGCCATCGTGATGCACCCGGGGCCGATCAACCGAGGCGTGGAGATTGAGTCGGCGGTGGCCGACGGCAACCAGTCGGTGATTCTCAACCAGGTCACGTATGGCATCGCCGTGCGCATGGCGGTGTTGTCCATGGCCATGAGCGGGCAAACCGCGCAACGTCAATTCGAGCAGGAGAAGGCCCAGTGAAGCTCAGCATTCTCGGCGCCCGAGTCATCGATCCGGCCAGTGGCCTGGATCACGTCACCGATCTTCATCTGGAAGCCGGCAAGATCATCGCCATCGGCGCCGCGCCCCGTGATTTCAGCCCCAGCGAGACCATCGATGCCAACGGCCTGGTGGCCGCCCCGGGCCTGGTGGATCTGAACGTCGCCCTGCGCGAGCCGGGCTACAGCCGCAAAGGCAATATCAACAGCGAGACCCGCGCGGCCGCAGCCGGTGGCGTCACCAGCCTGTGCTGCCCGCCGCACACCAAACCGGTGCTCGACACCTCGGCGGTGACTGAGCTGATCCTCGACCGCGCCCGTGAAGCCGGCAATTGCAAAGTGTTCCCCATCGGCGCCCTGAGCAAAGGCCTCGAAGGCGAACAACTCGCCGAACTGATTGCCCTGCGCGACGCCGGTTGCGTAGCGTTCGGCAACGGTCTGGAGAGTTTTCGCAGCACCCGTACCCTGTGCCGCGCCCTGGAATATGCAGCCACCTTCGATTTGACGGTGATCTTCCACTCCCAGGACCGCGACTTGGCCGAAGGCGGCCTGGCCCATGAAGGCGCCGTCGCCAGCTTCCTCGGCTTGCCAGGCATTCCAGAAACCGCTGAAACCGTAGCCCTGGCCCGTGACCTGTTGCTGGTTGAGCAAAGCGGCGTGCGCGCGCACTTCAGCCAGCTGACCAGCGCCCGGGGCGTGGCCCTGATCGCCCAGGCCCAGGCCCGTGGCCTGCCGGTGACGGCAGACGTGGCGCTGTATCAGTTGCTGTTGACGGATGAGGCGCTGATCGACTTCTCCAGCCTTTACCACGTGCAACCGCCGCTGCGCACACTGGCTGATCGTGACGGTTTGCGTGCGGCAGTGAAGTCGGGCGTGGTCTCGGCGATTTCCAGCCACCACCAGCCCCATGAGCGCGATGCCAAGCTGGCACCGTTCGGCGCCACAGAGCCAGGTATCAGCAGCGTTGAGCTGTTACTGCCACTGGCGATGACGTTGGTGGAAGACGGTTTGCTGGACCTGCCGACACTGCTGGCACGCCTGAGTGCAGGCCCGGCCGAGGCCTTGCGCCTGCCGGCTGGGAAACTGGCGGTAGGCGCGGCGGCAGACCTGGTGCTGTTTGACCCGGCCGGTTCCACAATTGCCGGGGAACACTGGCTGTCCAAGGGTGAAAACTGCCCGTTCATCGGCCATAGCCTGCCGGCGAGCGTGCACTACACCTTGGTGGATGGGCGCATCAGCTACCAGGCTTGAAGGGCTCTAAAGCGGACACGGTCAATGTGGGAGGGGGCTTGCCCCCGATTGCAGTGGATCAGCTACAAATAAGCTGGCTGATCCACCGCTATCGGGAGCAAGTCGAACCGCCCCCTCCACAGTTGAATCTTCACAACATTCAACGCCCGCCATTGCGCTCGGCATTGCGGATCGAAATCTGCGTATTCAACGTCCAGAAGTCATACAGCACCCCCACCAGGAACAAACCACCGGTCAGCAGGTAGATCAGGCCGGTGATCCATTTGCCCTGGTACATGCGGTGCACGCCGAACACCCCCAGAAACGCCAATAGAATCCACGCCACGTTGTATTCGATAGGGCCAGCGGTAAAGCGCAGGTCCGCTTCACGGTCCATGGCCGGAATCAGGAACAGGTCGATCAGCCAGCCGATCCCCAGTAAACCTAAGGTGAAAAACCAGATCGTGCCGGTCACTGGCTTGCCGTAATAGAAACGATGGGCACCGGTAAACCCGAAAATCCAGAGCAGGTAACCGATCACCTTGCTGTGGGTGTCTTGCTGCGGACCAACCTGTTGATAGGTGTTCATGGAGTACCTCATTTGCTTCGATAGATAAATTTTTTCACTTTCTTTGTGACTTTTTTACAGGCGCCCGACGTACGGCAAATGGTATCTTCCCTCCCCTGAAAGCCTTATGCCACCTGACTTGTGTAGGACAATTGCGGCGATTCGTCGCGTTTTTCCTGATTTTGACCCCAAGGTTCAGTCGACAAACGGCCTGAGAACGACACAAAAAGCTGTTATAAAGTTGCGCGCAAACCCATAAGAGCCACGCCTGATGCGACCATTTTTAAAGACATGGCTAACCATTTGCCTATTAATGCCACTGGCCGCCCACGCCACCAATCGTGAGCAACGACTTCCGAACGTCAACGGTTTCACCCCTAAAGTCCACAGCACGCCAAGCACTGCCAAATCGGCAAAGCCGACTGTCAGCCGCCCGACTCAACTGAGCAAGGCCCACGGTAAAGCAGTTCCCGGCCTCGTGGCAGTCAACACCAAGCAAAGCAGCACCGTCCTCAGCCGCGCCGTTAACGTGCTCGGTACACCTTATCGTTGGGGCGGCAGCAGCCCAAGTAAAGGGTTCGACTGCAGTGGCCTGGTGAAATATGCGTTTAACGACGTAGCCGCCGTGGATCTGCCGCGCACCTCCAACGCCATGGCCGCCGGTCACGGGCAGAAGGTTGAGCGCAAGGACCTGAAACCAGGTGACCTGCTGTTCTTCAAACTGAAGAGCCGCCAGGTGAACCACGTTGCCATCTACCTGGGCAACGACCGCTTCATCCACGCACCGCGCCGTGGCAAGTCGGTCAGTATCGACACGCTGAAAAAGCCGTTCTGGGACAAGAACTACGTGATTGCCAAGCGGGTTCTGCCGAAAGAGCAGAACACCTTGCGAGTCGTCCAGCGCTGATCTGAAGCTGGAATGCAGTAGTCAATGTGATAGGGGGGCTTGCTCCCGATAGCGGTGAATCAGTCAGCTTATCTGTACCTGACCCACTGCAATCGGGGGCAAGCCCCCTCCCACATTTGATTTTCGTGCCCGCAAGACCTCATATGTCTGCCGGCACCCTCGCCTTCTCCCTTGCCTCCTCCCGGCTGATCACGCCCTCCGTGACCAACGCCTTCAAGCTCATATCCAATGTCTTCATGCCCAACGCGCCGCCGGTCTGAATCACCGAGACGATCTGCGCCACCTTGTCTTCGCGGATCAAGTTACGAATGGCCGGCGTGCCCAGCATGATTTCATGGGCCGCCACCCGCCCGCCGCCAACCTTCTTTACCAGCACCTGGGACACCACCGCCTGCAACGACTCCGACAGCATCGAGCGGACCATGGCCTTTTCCCCCGCCGGGAACACGTCCACCAGCCTGTCCACGGTCTTTGCCGCCGAGGTGGTGTGCAGGGTGCCAAATACCAGATGCCCGGTCTCAGCCGCCGTCAGGGCCAGGTGGATGGTTTCCAAATCACGCAGTTCGCCCACCAGAATCACGTCAGGGTCTTCACGCAGCGCCGAGCGCAAGGCCAGCGAGAAACTATGGGTGTCGCGGTGCACCTGGCGCTGGTTGATCAGGGCGATTTTCGGCGTGTGGATAAATTCGATGGGGTCTTCCAGCGTGAGGATGTGCTGGCGCCGATGCTGATTGAGGTAATCGATCATCGCCGCCAGGGTGGTGGACTTGCCGGAGCCGGTGGGGCCCGTCACCAGCACCAGGCCGCGCGGAAGCTGGGCAATACGCCGGAATACCTCCCCCAAACCGAGGTTTTCCAGGCTCTGGACCTCGGCCGGGATGGTGCGAAACACCGCCCCCATGCCGCGATCCTGCTGAAACACGTTCGCCCGGAACCGCGCCACGCCCGGCAACTCGAAGGCAAAATCCGTTTCAAGAGATGTTTCGAAATCCTTTGGTTGATAGCGGTTGAGCAACGGGCTCAATAAATCCGCCACTTGCGGGGGTGAAAGCACCGGCCAATCCAACGGCCAGACCTCACCATCAATGCGCAGCATGGGTGCCACACCGGCCGACAGATGCAGGTCGGAGGCGCCCCGGCGCACGCTGGTCACCAGCAATTCAGTGATATCCATAGGGCTTTCCATTTCCAGTAGAATGCCGCGGACTCCATATCCACGGGCGCATCTTGAATGTCGACGATAGCAGACAATATCGGCCAGGTTAGCCAGCGCATCCGCGCCGCAGCCGACGCCGTGCAACGTGACGCAAACAGCATCCACCTGCTGGCCGTGAGCAAGACCAAACCCGCCCAAGCCGTGCGCGAAGCCTATGCCGCCGGGATGCGTGATTTTGGCGAAAACTATCTGCAGGAAGCCCTGGGTAAACAGGCCGAATTAACCGACCTGCCCTTGAGTTGGCACTTCATCGGCCCCATTCAATCGAACAAGACTCGCGCGATCGCCGAGAATTTCGCTTGGGTGCATTCCGTGGACCGTCTCAAAATCGCACAACGCCTGTCCGAACAACGCCCGGCCGAGCTGCCACCGCTGAATATCTGCATCCAGGTCAATGTCAGTGGCGAAGCCAGCAAGTCCGGCTGCACGCCCGCCGACCTGCCGGCCCTGGCCAACGCGATCAGCGCCCTGCCGCGCTTGAGGCTGCGGGGCTTGATGGCGATTCCTGAGCCGACGGAAGATCGGGCCGAACAAGACGCAGCATTCGCCCGCGTGCGCGACCTGCAAAACAGCCTGAACCTGCCGCTCGACACACGTTCCATGGGCATGAGCCACGACCTTGAGTCGGCCATCGCCCAAGGCGCCACCTGGGTGCGGATCGGTACCGCCCTGTTTGGCGCCCGCGACTACGGCCAGCCATGAAATGGCTGACTTCCCTCTGAGTAAGGACCTGTCATGAGCAACACGCGTATTGCCTTTATCGGCGCCGGAAACATGGCGGCCAGCCTGATCGGTGGCCTGCGGGCCAAGGGCCTGGACGCCGCGCAGATCCGCGCCAGCGACCCGGGCGCCGAGACCCGTGCCCGCGTCAGCGCCGAGCACGGTATCGAAACCTTCGCTGACAACGCCGAGGCCATCCACGGCGTCGATGTGATCGTGCTGGCGGTCAAGCCACAGGCCATGAAGGCCGTGTGCGAAAGCCTGCGCCCAAGCCTTCAGCCACACCAACTGGTGGTGTCGATCGCCGCCGGCATCACTTGCGCCAGCATGAACAACTGGCTCGGTGCCCAGCCGATCGTGCGCTGCATGCCCAACACCCCGGCGCTGCTGCGCCAGGGCGTGAGCGGCTTGTACGCCACACACGAGGTGAGTGCCGAACAACGTGACCAGGCCCAGGAACTGCTGTCCGCCGTGGGCATCGCCTTGTGGCTCGAACAGGAGCAGCAACTGGATGCGGTCACCGCCGTCTCGGGCAGCGGCCCGGCTTACTTCTTCCTGCTGATCGAGGCCATGACCGCCGCCGGCGTGAAACTGGGCCTGCCACAGGAAGTCGCTGAGCAACTGGCCGAGCAAACCGCCCTGGGCGCCGCGAAGATGGCTGTCTCCAGTGAAGTGGACGCTGCCGAGTTGCGCCGTCGCGTCACCTCCCCCGGCGGCACCACGCAGGCTGCCATCGAATCATTCCAGGCCGGGGGCTTTGAAGCCCTGGTGGAAAAAGCACTGGGTGCCGCAGCACATCGTTCGGCTGAAATGGCCGAGCAGCTGGGCAAATAGTCGTATCCCTACAAAGGAATAAATGATGCTTGGACTCAATGACGCCGTCATCTTCATCATCCAGACCTTGGGCAGCCTGTACCTGCTGATCGTGCTGATGCGTTTTATCCTGCAACTGGTGCGGGCGAACTTCTACAACCCGCTGTGCCAATTCGTGGTGAAGGCCACCCAACCGCTGCTCAAGCCCCTGCGTCGGGTGGTCCCGAGCATGTTCGGCCTGGACATGTCGTCGCTGGTGCTGGCACTGCTGCTGCAGATTCTGCTGTTCGCGCTGGTCTTGATGCTCAAGGGCTACCTGCCTTACACCGTGCTGCTGTTGCCATGGGCACTGATCGGGATTTTCTCGTTGTTTTTGAAGATCATCTTCTGGTCGATGATCATCAGTGTGATCCTGTCCTGGGTCGCGCCGGGTAGCCGCAGCCCAGGTGCCGAGCTGGTGTCCCAGATCACCGAGCCGGTGCTCGCGCCGTTCCGCCGCTGGGTCCCCAACCTGGGCGGCCTGGATATTTCGCCGATCTTCGCGTTTATCGCAATCCAGCTGATACAAGGCTGGGGTATTCCGTACCTGGCTGACTTCGCGAACATGCCCAAGGAACTGTTCGGGCTGATCTGATAGGCGGAGCAAATGCAGGAGGGGCGGGCCGACGATTCGACTTGCTCCCTCCCACATTTGGCCTTCGCTTGCCGCTGGGTGCATCGGTCTTTAGACTTACGCCTCATTTAAACGAGAGCAGGGTCGATGCCAACTGCCTTTCCCCCCGATTCTGTTGGACTGGTCGTGCCCCAAGTGGCGCACTTCAGCGAACCGCTGGCCTTGGCCTGTGGTCGTTCGCTGCCTGCCTATGACCTGATTTATGAAACTTATGGCCAACTGAACGCCACGGCGAGCAACGCCGTGCTGATCTGCCACGCCCTCTCCGGCCATCATCACGCCGCTGGTTTCCACAGCGTTGACGAGCGCAAGCCTGGCTGGTGGGACAGTTGCATCGGCCCCGGCAAGCCCATCGACACCAACAAGTTCTTTGTGGTCAGCCTGAACAACCTCGGCGGCTGCAACGGTTCCACCGGCCCCAGCAGCCTCAACCCGGAAACCGGTAAGCCTTTCGGTGCCGACTTCCCGGTACTCACCGTGGAAGATTGGGTGCACAGCCAGGCGCGCCTCGCCGACCTGCTGGGTATCCAACAATGGGCCGCCGTGATCGGCGGCAGCCTGGGCGGCATGCAGGCCCTGCAATGGACCATCACTTACCCGGATCGTGTGCGCCATTGCCTGGCCATCGCCTCGGCTCCCAAATTGTCGGCGCAGAACATCGCCTTCAACGAAGTGGCGCGCCAGGCCATCCTCACCGACCCCGAGTTCCACGGCGGTTCGTTCCAGGAAGCCGGTGTGATCCCCAAGCGCGGCTTGATGCTGGCGCGGATGGTTGGGCACATCACCTACCTGTCCGATGACTCCATGGGCGAGAAATTCGGCCGTGGCCTCAAGAGCGAGAAGCTCAACTACGACTTCCACAGCGTCGAGTTCCAGGTGGAAAGCTACCTGCGTTACCAGGGCGAGGAGTTCTCCGGGCGTTTCGACGCCAACACCTACCTGCTGATGACCAAGGCCCTGGACTACTTCGACCCGGCAGCCAACCACGACGACGACCTGGCGAAAACCTTCGAAGGCGCCACGGCCAAGTTCTGCGTCATGTCATTCACCACCGACTGGCGCTTCTCGCCAGCCCGCTCCCGAGAGCTGGTGGATGCCCTGATGGCTGCGAAAAAAGACGTCTGCTACCTGGAGATCGATGCTCCGCAAGGCCACGACGCCTTCCTGATCCCGATCCCGCGCTACCTGCAAGCGTTCAGCAACTACATGAACCGGATTACTTTGTGAGAACGCCATGAGAGCCGACCTGGACATCATCCAAGACTGGATCCCCGCCGGCAGCCGCGTGCTCGACCTGGGCTGCGGCGATGGCGAACTGCTGAGCTGGCTGCGGGACAACAAGCAAGTTACCGGCTACGGCCTGGAAAACGACCCGGACAACATCGCCCAGTGCGTGGCCAAGGGCATCAACGTGATCGAGCAGGACCTGGACAAGGGCCTGGGCAACTTTGCCAGCAACAGCTTCGACATCGTGGTGATGACCCAGGCCCTGCAAGCGGTGCACTACCCGGACCGCATCCTCGACGAAATGCTGCGCGTGGGTCGCCAGTGCATCATCACCTTCCCCAACTTCGGGCACTGGCGCTGCCGCTGGTACCTGGCGACCAAGGGCCGCATGCCGGTCTCGGATTTCCTGCCGTACACCTGGTACAACACCCCGAACATCCACTTCTGCACCTTCGAAGACTTCGAGGCCCTGTGTGGCGAGCGTGAAGCTAAAGTGATCAATCGCCTGGCCGTCGATCAACAGCACCGTCACGGCTGGGCGAGCAAGCTATGGCCCAATCTGTTGGGCGAAATTGGTATTTATCGGGTCAGCAGTCCTGGCCTGACCGACCACAAAATTGCCGTCTAATCATTTTTCAGAGGGACGCTCATGAGTCGCTTGGCTATTTTTCTACTGACTGCGTGCCTGGGTGCCAACGCCATGGCCGCCGACGCTATCGACAGTAAGCGCCAAAAAGAATTTGGCGATATTACCGTGCACTACAACACCTTCACCTCCAGCTTCCTGCAACCCGAAACAGCCCAGGCGGTTGGCGTGGTGCGCAGCAAGAACAAGGGTTTGATCAATGTGTCCGTGGTCAAGGGCGTGACGCCGGTGGCGGCGCAGGTGACCGGCACCATCAAGGACCTGAGCGGCAAGAGCGAGATTCTGACGTTCAAGCAGATCACCGAGAAAGGTGCGATCTATTACCTTGCGCCCTATAACGTGCCGCAACAGGAAGTGCGAGTCTTCACCATCAATGTCGAAGCCGGTGGTAAAGCCCATGGTTTCCAATTCAACCAGGAACTGTTTCCGGCGGAATGATGAACCTTACTCAACTCGTACTGGCCAGCCATAACGCCGGCAAGCTCAAAGAACTCCAGGCCATGCTCGGCGACTCCGTGCAACTGCGCTCGATCGGCGAGTTCAGCCAGGTGGAACCGGAAGAGACCGGCCTGTCGTTCGTCGAGAACGCCATCCTCAAGGCGCGCAATGCCGCACGCATTTCGGGTCTTCCGGCGCTGGCGGACGACTCTGGCCTGGCGGTGGACTTCCTCGGCGGCGCCCCGGGCATCTACTCGGCGCGTTATGCCGATGGCAAGGGCGACGCGGCCAACAACGCCAAGCTGCTGGACGCCCTCAGGGACGTGCCGGACGCGATGCGTGGCGCGCAGTTCGTCTGCGTGCTGGCCTTGGTACGGCATGCCGATGACCCGCTGCCGATCCTCTGCGAAGGCCTGTGGCACGGGCGCATCCTGCACGCCGCCAGCGGCGACCACGGTTTTGGCTATGACCCGCTGTTCTGGGTGCCGGAGCGCAATGTCTCCAGCGCCGAATTGAGCCCGGCCGACAAGAACCAGATCAGCCACCGCGCCCGCGCAATGGATTTGCTGCGCCAGCGTCTGGGCTTGAAATGACCCAGAACACCTCCGCGCAGCCACTGATCCACGGTGGCGCGCAAACACCTCGGGCGGCCTTGCCGGTGCTGCCGCCCCTGGCGCTGTATATCCACATCCCGTGGTGCGTGCGCAAATGCCCGTACTGCGACTTCAACTCCCACACCGCCAGCAAGGTGCTGCCGGAAGAAGAGTATGTCGACGCCTTGCTGGCCGACCTCGATCAGGACCTGCACGCCGTGTATGGGCGCGAACTGAGTTCGATCTTCTTCGGCGGCGGCACGCCAAGCCTGTTCAGCGCCTCGGCGTTGGGCCGATTGCTCACAGGCGTGGAAGCACGCATCCCGTTTGCCGGCGACATCGAAATCACCCTGGAAGCCAACCCCGGCACGTTCGAGCAAGAGAAGTTCGTCGCTTACCGCAAGCTGGGAATCAACCGGCTGTCCATCGGCATCCAGAGCTTCCAGCAGGAAAAGCTCCAGGCCCTGGGCCGCATCCACAACGGCGACGAAGCCGTACGCGCTGCCGGGATGGCGCGCCAGGCCGGGTTCGACAACTTCAACCTGGACCTGATGCACGGTTTGCCCGATCAGTCCCTGGACGATGCGTTGAGCGACCTGCGCCAGGCCATCGCGCTGAAGCCGACGCACCTGTCCTGGTACCAGCTGACACTGGAACCCAACACCGTGTTCTGGAACCAGCCACCCGCGCTGCCGGAAGACGACACCCTGTGGGACATCCAGGAAGCTGGCCAGGCGCTGCTGGCCGAACACGGTTACGCGCAATATGAAGTGTCGGCCTACGCCCAACCCGGGCGCCCGGCGCGGCATAACCTCAACTACTGGAGCTTTGGCGACTTTATCGGCATCGGCGCCGGCGCCCACGGCAAGCTCAGCCACCCCGACGGGCGTATTGTGCGCACCTGGAAGACCCGCGCACCGAAGGACTACCTCAACCCGGCCAAAAGCTTCCAGGCCGGGGCGAAGGAACTGACCAACGAAGAACTGCCGTTCGAGTTCCTGATGAACGCCCTGCGCCTCACCGAGGGCGTCGACGCCACGCTCTACGCCGAGCGCACCGGCCTCGACCTGACGAGCCTCGACGAGGCGCGTCGCGAGGCAGAACAAAGTGGCTTAATGCAGGTCGAACCGTCACGCCTTGCGGCGACCGACCGCGGGCAACTCTTTCTCAATGACCTGTTGCAGAAGTTTTTGAGCTGACGCTCTAAGGAAATCGAATGGATTTGGTACTCGACCTGCTCGCCACCGTATCCCGCTGGAGCCGCAGCAACCTGTCGGAAATCTCCCTGGCCCTTGTGGGCTGTTTACTGGTGCTGTTTGGTGCCGACATCAAGGGCTGGGTCGAAGCCCGCCTGGGCAGCGTTGCCGGCGCGTTGCGCGTACCGTTGATGGCCCTGCTGTGCATGATCGGCAGCGGCGCTGCGTTGATCTACGCCACGCCATGGATTGTGCGGGGGTTGAGCCAGTTCAATAACTACAGCCTGGCACCGGTGTTGGTGGTGGTGCTGGTGTTGATTGGCGTCGTGGCCGACCGCCGCTGACCTCAAATCCAACACAAAACAACTGTGGGAGGGGGCTTGCCCCCGATAGCTGAAGGTCAGTCGACATCAAAGTGACTGATCCACCGCTATCGGGGGCAAGCCCCCTCCCACATTGAATTGCATTTCAAGTCAGTGGCGAGTTACGCCAGCTTCTCGAACTTCAAATCCCACACCCCATGCCCCAACCGCTCGCCGCGACGCTCGAACTTGGTGATCGGGCGTTCGGCCGGGCGTGGTACGCATTTACCGTCTTGCGCCAGGTTGCGGTAGCCAGGGGCAACGTCCATCACTTCCAGCATGTATTCGGCATACGGTTCCCAGTCGGTGGCCATGTGCAGGATACCGCCGACTTTCAACTTGCTGCGCACCAGCTCCGCGAAGGAGGCCTGGACGATGCGGCGCTTGTGGTGACGGCTCTTGTGCCATGGATCGGGGAAAAACAGCATCAGGCGGTCGAGGCTGTTGTCGGCGATGCAGCGGTTGAGTACTTCGATCGCGTCGCAGTCATAGACCCGCAGGTTGGTCAGGCCTTGGGTCAGTACGCCATTGAGCAACGCGCCAACACCTGGGCGGTGTACTTCCACGCCGATGAAGTCCTGTTCCGGCGAGGCCGCAGCCATTTCCAGCAGGGAGTGGCCCATGCCGAAACCGATTTCCAGGGAACGCGGGGCCGAACGGCCGAACACCTGGTCATAGTCCACCGGCGCATCGGCCAGGGGCAGGACGAACAGCGGCGTGCCTTGGTCCAGGCCCTTTTGCTGGCCTTCGGTCATGCGACCGGCGCGCATCACAAAACTCTTGATGCGGCGGTGCTTGGACTCGTCGCCCTCTTCCACGGTGTTCGGCGTTTCGTTTGATTCAGTCATCAATAGCTCTTACTTGATCAGACCATCCAGCGGCGAGGAGGCGCTGGCGTATAGTTTTTTCGGCATGCGCCCGGCGAGGTAGGCCAGGCGGCCGGCGACGATGGCGTGTTTCATGGCTTCGGCCATCATGATCGGTTGCTGGGCGTGGGCGATGGCCGAGTTCATCAGCACCGCGTCGCAGCCCAGTTCCATGGCGATGGTGGCGTCGGAAGCGGTACCGACACCGGCGTCCACCAATACCGGGATCTTGGCTTCTTCGAGGATGATCTGCAGGTTGTAAGGATTGCAGATGCCCAACCCGGAACCGATCAGACCGGCCAGCGGCATCACGGCGATACAGCCGATTTCGGCCAGTTGGCGGGCGATGATCGGGTCATCGCTGGTGTAGACCATCACGTCGAAACCTTCCTTGACCAGCGTTTCAGCGGCCTTGAGGGTTTCGATCACATTGGGGAACAGGGTTTTCTGGTCGGCCAGCACTTCCAGCTTCACCAGGTTGTGGCCGTCGAGCAGTTCACGGGCCAGGCGGCAGGTGCGCACGGCTTCGATGGCGTCGTAGCAACCGGCGGTGTTCGGCAGGAAGGTGTAGCGATCCGGCGACAGCACTTCGAGCAGGTTCGGCTCGCCTTCGATCTGGCCGAGGTTGGTGCGGCGCACGGCGAAGGTCACGATCTCGGCGCCCGAGGCTTCGATGGCCAGGCGGGTTTCTTCCATGTCGCGGTACTTGCCGGTGCCGACCAGCAAACGGGACTGGTAGGTACGACCGGCCAGGACGAAGGGCTTGTCGCTACGAACGATGCTCATGGGAAATCCTCGAAATGGGGTGAGGTTCTGCAGAATCCGGGGCTACATAAACAAACGCGCGGGACTAGCCGCCGCCGATGGCGTGGACCACTTCGACCTGGTCACCCTCGGTGAGCGCGGTCTCGGCATGCAGGCTACGCGGGACGATATCCAGGTTGAGTTCCACTGCAACGCGACGCCCGGTCAGGTCCAGGCGGGTCAGCAGGGCCGCAACGGTTTCACCGTCGGGCAGTTCAAGGGATTCGCCGTTCAACTGAATGCGCATGCCACGGGCCGCCATCGTTTTTAGGGGCCAGCATTCTAGCGCGATTGGGACCTGAAGGTCAGCTCCAAGCGTTAAGCGGTCAGCTGCAAGCGCCAGGCGGCCAGGCCCAGTAAGAACCAGCCCAACAGGAACGCCAACCCGCCGAAGGGCGTAATGATGCCGAGTTTGCTGATACCCGTGGTGGTCAGCACGTACAGGCTGCCGGAGAACAACAGGATACCGACGACAAAGGACACACCCGCCCACGTCACCAGGCGACCCGGAATATGCGCCAGCAGCAGCGCCACGCCGAACAACGCCAGGGTATGCACCAACTGATAGGTCACGCCGGTATGAAAGATTGCCAGGTACTCGGCGCTCAGGCGGTTTTTCAGGCCATGGGCGGCGAAGGCACCGAGGGCGACACCGGTGAAGCCGAAAAAGGCAGCCAGCATCAGAAAGCTACGCAGCATGAGGAACTCCAGTCAGACTCAGTGGACAGGGTCTGTATAATGGCCCGCTCAACGGGTTCGGCCAAGCCATCTCTATGCTGCGTCTCCTCTTCAAACGCTTTCTCAAGGTCGTGAAATGGTTTGCCATCGGCAGTGTCTTGCTGGTGCTGCTGTTTCGTGTCGTCCCACCGCCCTTCACCGCGCTGATGGTGGAACGCAAGATCGAATCCTGGTTCGACGGCGAACCCATTGACCTGCAACGCACCTGGGTGCCTTGGGACGAAATCTCCGACGACCTGAAAGTGGCGGTGATGGCCGGTGAAGACCAGCGTTTCCCGCAGCATTGGGGCTTTGATTTCGGCGCAATCCAGGCAGCGCTCCTGCACAACGAACGCGGCGGCTCGATCCGTGGCGCGAGCACGCTGAGCCAGCAGGTGTCGAAAAACCTATTCCTGTGGGCGGGTCGCAGTTATTTGCGCAAAGGCCTGGAGGCTTGGTTTACCGGGCTGATCGAGGTGCTGTGGCCCAAGCAGCGGATTCTCGAGGTGTACCTCAACAGCGTCGAGTGGGATGAAGGCGTGTTTGGCGCGGAAGCGGCGGCGCGACATCACTTTGGCGTGAGTGCCAAGGGACTGTCCCGGCAGCAGGCCAGCTATCTGGCGGCGGTGTTGCCTAATCCACGGGTATGGAGTGCCAGCCATCCGACGGCCTATGTGGCGCGGCGGGCGGCGTGGATTCGCCAGCAGATGAGCCAGCTGGGCGGGGATGGTTATCTGGTGGAACTGAACAACTCCCGTAAAGCGCCTTGGGCCGACTGATACAACACAAAAACAAATGTGGGAGGGGCTTACCCCCTCCCACATGTTCAGGCGGCGATCGACAACTTCAGCTTGTTCATCGCGCTTTTCTCAAGCTGACGAATCCGCTCGGCCGACACGTTGTACTTCTGCGCCAGGTCGTGCAGCGTGGCTTTTTCTTCCGCCAGCCAGCGCTGGTAGAGGATGTCACGGCTGCGGTCGTCCAGCACTTCCAGCGCTTCGTGCAGGTTGTGGTTGGAGTTGTCGCTCCAGTCGGCGTCTTCCAGTTGACGCGCCGGGTCGTACCGGTGGTCTTCCAGGTAGTTGGCCGGCGATTGGAAGGCGCTGTCGTCGTCCGCTTCGGCGGCCGGGTCGAAGGCCATGTCATGGCCGGTCAGGCGGCTTTCCATCTCGCGCACTTCACGCGGCTCCACGCCGAGGCTTTCGGCCACGCGGTGGACTTCCTCGTTGTTCAGCCACGCCAGGCGTTTTTTCTGGCTGCGCAGGTTGAAGAACAGCTTGCGCTGGGCCTTGGTGGTCGCGACTTTCACGATGCGCCAGTTGCGCAGGATGAACTCGTGGATTTCCGCCTTGATCCAGTGCACGGCAAACGACACCAGGCGCACGCCCATCTCAGGGTTGAAGCGCTTTACAGCCTTCATCAGGCCGACGTTGCCTTCCTGGATCAGGTCAGCCTGGGCCAAGCCGTAGCCGCTATAGCTACGGGCGATATGTACGACAAAACGCAGGTGGGCGAGCACCATCTGCCGAGCCGCCCCCAAATCCTGCTCATAGTAGAGACTCTCGGCCAGTTCACGCTCCTGCTCGGGCGTCAGCAATGGAATGCTGTTGACCGTGTGCACATAGGCTTCCAGGTTCGCACCCGGGACCAAGGCATAAGCAGGTTGCAAAGAAGTGGTCATACGAAAAAACCTCCGACTCACATAACTCGTGCAGTTCAGCACTGCGAAAATTGACCGGGAACCGTAGGACAAGTTCCCTAAACCACTGATACGGTCAATACAAACGAAACCACATTAATCTGACATTAACTACTTCGGTGCCAGCTCACGTAAATGCCGTGCGACCGCAATCCAGGCACCGATATAACCCAACAATACCGCGCCAAGCAAGAGCGACAGACCATCGGCAACCGGCACCCCGGCCAAGGCGAAATCGCTGCCGTACAAGCCGGCAAGCCCAACGACTGCGTCGTTCAGCCAGTTCAAGCCAAACGCCAGCACGCCCCAGGACAAAATCCCCGCACCCAAGCCATAAAGCGCGCCCATGTACAGAAAAGGCCGACGCACATAGCTGTCCGTGCCGCCGACCAGTTTAATCACTTCTATCTCGGTGCGGCGGTTTTCAATATGAAGACGAATGGTATTACCTATCACCAAAAGTAATGCAGACACCAACAGCACCGTGAGGCCAAACACAAACCGGTCGCCCAGCTTGAGAATTGCCGCGAGGCGCTCCACCCAGACTAGATCAAGTTGCGCCTGTTGCACCTTCGGCATCTCTGCGAGTTTTTGTCGCAGGGCTTCAAGGGCCGGCTTGTCGACTTCATTCGGCGTCACCAGCACCACGCCCGGCAGTGGGTTCTGCGGCAGCTCTTTAAGCGCCTCGCCCAGGCCGGACTGCTGCTGGAACTCCTCAAGGGCCTGGTCGCGGCTGACGTACTCGGCGTCCGCCACACCTGGCATATTCTTGATCTCGTCGCGCAGCGCTTCACCGTCCTTGGTGCTGGCGTCCAGGTTCAGGTACAGCGAAATCTGTGCCGCACGCTGCCAGGAACCACCCAGGCGCTCGACATTATTAAGCAGCAGCGACAAACCCATCGGCAGGCTCAGGGCCACCGCCATCACCAGGCAGGTAAAAAAGCTGCCGATCGGCTGCTTGCCCAGGCGACGCAGGCTGTCCAGCAGGCTGGCGCGATGGCTTTCGATCCAGGCGCGCAGCAGGGTGCTGAAGTCCGGGCCGTCATCGTCGTCGTGTTTTTTCTTTTTCGGCTGCGGATCAGCCGGTTTCGGCGCCACGCGCTCGGAAACCTTGGGGCTACGTGTTGCACTCATACGCCAGCCTCCCCGTCACCGATCAGGCGACCGCGTTGCAGGGTCAGCATGCGATGGCGCATACGTGCGATCAGCGCCAGGTCATGGCTGGCGATCAGTACGCTGGTACCCAGACGGTTGATGTCTTCGAATACGCCCATGATCTCGGCCGCCAGGCGCGGGTCGAGGTTACCGGTGGGCTCGTCCGCCAGCAGCAAGGCCGGGCGGTGAACGATGGCGCGGGCAATGCCGACGCGCTGTTGCTGGCCAGTGGACAGGTCGCCGGGGTAGAGGTCGGTCTTGTCCGACAGCGCCACGCGCTCCAGGGCCGAATCCACACGCTTGACGATTTCGGCCTTGGACAGCCCGAGAATCTGCAACGGCAGCGCAATGTTGTTGAACACCGTGCGATCGAACAGCAATTGGTGGTTCTGGAACACTACACCGATCTGGCGGCGCAGGAACGGGATCTGCGCATTGCTGATGGTGGCCAGGTCCTGCCCCGCCAGCAGCAATTTGCCAGTAGTCGGGCGTTCCATGGCCAGCAGCAGGCGCAACAGCGTACTTTTGCCGGCCCCCGAGTGACCGGTGACAAACAAGAACTCGCCGCGACGCACTCGAAAGCTCAGCTCATGCAAGCCGACATGCCCGTTGGCATAGCGTTTACCGACCTGTTCGAATCGAATCATGAACGCTCCCGCTCGGCAAACAGTGCCTGTACAAAGGGTTCGGCTTCAAAGGTACGCAGGTCGTCGATGCCTTCACCGACGCCGATATAACGAATCGGCAACCCGAACTGCTTGGCCAGGGCGAAGATCACACCGCCTTTGGCCGTGCCGTCGAGCTTAGTCAAGGCCAGGCCGGTCAGTTGCACCGTCTGGTTGAATTGTTTGGCCTGGCTGATGGCGTTCTGGCCAGTACCGGCGTCCAGCACCAGCAGCACTTCGTGCGGGGCGTCTGCGTCAAGCTTGCCGATCACGCGGCGGACTTTCTTCAGCTCTTCCATCAGGTTGTCTTTGGTGTGCAGGCGACCGGCGGTATCCGCGATCAGCACGTCAATGTTACGAGCCTTGGCGGCCTGCACGGCGTCGAAGATCACCGAGGCGGAATCGGCACCGGTGTGCTGGGCGATGACCGGGATCTTGTTGCGCTCACCCCAGACCTGCAATTGCTCGACGGCAGCGGCGCGGAAGGTGTCGCCGGCGGCGAGCATGACTTTCTTGCCTTCCGATTGCAGCTTCTTGGCCAATTTGCCGATGGTGGTGGTCTTGCCGGCGCCGTTGACGCCCACGACCAGGATCACGAACGGCTTGTTCGGGGTGATCACCAGCGGTGCTTCCACGGGTTTGAGCATCGCAGCCAGCTCGGCCTGCAAGGATTTGTACAGCGCGTCGGCATCGGTCAACTGCTTGCGCGCGACCTTCTGGGTCAGGCTCTGGATGATCACGGCGGTAGCTTCGACGCCCACGTCGGCGGTCAGCAAACGGGTTTCGATGTCTTCCAGCAGCTCATCGTCGATCACCTTCTTGCCCAGGAACAGGCTGGCCATGCCTTCGCCGATGCTGGCGCTGGTCTTGCTCAGGCCTTGCTTGAGGCGGGCGAAGAAGCCGGTTTTGTTGGTTTCGGCGGATACAGCGGCAGGTTCTGGTTCAATAACAGCGGGAGCAGGTACTTCGACGACCGGCGGCGCTTCAACCACAGTTGCCGCAGGTTCAATCACCGCAGGAATCGGCGGCGCCACATGCTCAGCCTGCACATCCTCAACCAAGGCCACTGGCTCTTCGGCCACAGGTAACTCAAGCCACGGCTTGTGCTCTGGCTCTGGCTCTGGCTCTGGCTCTGGCTCTGGTTCCGGCGCCGCCTCAACCACCGGCTGCAACACCGGTTCAGCCATCGGCAACACGACCGGCGCCGGCGCTTCGACTACCGGTTCGGCTTCTACTATAGGATCGGGGATCGGCTCAGCTTGAACCTGTGACTGTTCAGCGGCGGTTTCCTGCGGCTTTTTGCGCAGCCATCCGAACAGGCCTTTCTTCTCGCCAGCCGCAGCTGGGGTCTTCTTGTCGTCGTTGGAACCAAACATGGAGACGGCTATCTCAAGGTAGCGACGCGCCAAGGGGCGCATCGGTAAATAAAATTCGATGCGTAACAGACTGTTTTTTAGCCAGCTCGTTCATGCGCAACATTTTGTAAGGCCTAAATAGGGCCTCAACAAGACAGCCGCAGTGGCCGTCCCTTAGTCGGATCAGTATCCTAGCACCTCCTCGCCCGCCGACGCTAAGACCAAGCGGGCAGCCCAACAGGTTTAAAAACGAATGAATGCTCTAGCCCGCCACGCCGCAGGCCTGCTGCTCAGCACAGTTTGTCTGCCCCTTTCAGCCTTGGCTGCCGACCCACAACCCACCCATGAATTCACTCTGGATAACGGCCTCAAGGTGGTCGTGCGCGAAGACCATCGCGCGCCAGTGGTGGTTTCCCAGGTCTGGTACAAGGTCGGTTCAAGCTACGAAACCCCGGGCCAGACCGGTTTGTCCCACGCCCTGGAGCACATGATGTTCAAGGGCAGCGCCAAGGTCGGCCCCGGCGAAGCCTCGCTGATCCTGCGCGACCTGGGCGCCGAAGAAAACGCCTTCACCAGCGACGACTACACCGCCTACTACCAGGTACTGGCCCGTGACCGCCTGGGCGTCGCCTTCGAACTCGAAGCCGACCGCATGGCCAGCCTGCGCCTGCCGGCCGACGAGTTCAGCCGCGAAATCGAGGTAATCAAGGAAGAGCGCCGCCTGCGCACCGACGACAACCCGATGTCCAAGGCCTTCGAGCGCTTCAAGGCGATGGCCTACCCCGCCAGCGGCTACCACACGCCGACCATCGGCTGGATGGCCGACCTCGACCGCATGAAAGTCGAAGAACTGCGCCACTGGTACCAGTCCTGGTACGTGCCGAACAACGCCACGCTGGTAGTGGTGGGCGATGTCACCCCGGAGGAGGTAAAAAACCTGGCCCAGCGCTACTTCGGCCCTATCCCCAAGCGTGACGTACCGCCCGCCAAGATCCCGATGGAGCTGGCCGAGCCCGGCGAGCGCCTGCTGACGATGCACGTGCAGACCCAATTGCCGAGCGTGATCCTGGGCTTCAACGTACCCGGCCTGGCCACCGCCGAAGACAAGCGTTCGGTCCAAGCCCTGCGCCTGATTTCGGCCCTGCTGGACGGCGGCTACAGCGCACGTATCTCCGAGCAACTGGAGCGCGGTGAAGAGCTGGTATCCGCCGCGTCCACCAACTACGACGCCTACACCCGGGGTGACAGCCTGTTCACCCTCTCGGCCACCCCGAACCAGCAGAAGAAAAAGACCGTTGCCCAAGCCGAAGCCGGCCTGTGGCGCCTGCTGGAAGAGTTGAAGGCCAAGCCACCGACCGCCGAAGAACTGGAACGCATCCGTGCCCAGGTCATCGCCGGCCTGGTGTACCAGCGCGATTCCATCACCAGCCAGGCCACGGCCATCGGCTCGCTGGAAACCGTGGGCCTGTCCTGGAAACTCATGGACACCGAACTGGCCGACCTGCAAAGCGTGACGCCGGAAGACATCCAGAAGGCCGCGCGCACTTATTTCACCCGCGAACGTCTGAGCGTCGCCCATGTTTTGCCTGAGGAGACCGCTCATGAGTGATCGCAAAAGCAGCCGCCTGATACTGCCGGGCCTGATCGTTGTCACCCTGATCGCGGCGAGTGCCGTGTATTTCCTGCGCCCGAGTGAATCCGTCGCCAGCCAGGCGCTGGACAAAGCTCAATCGGCCAACAAGTTGCAATCCCTGGCGGAGCTGGACGGCAAGGCGCCGACCAACCGCAAGCTCGACGTGCAAACCTGGACCACCGCCGAAGGCGCCAAGGTGCTGTTCGTCGAGGCCCATGAACTGCCGATGTTCGACATGCGCATCCTGTTCGCCGCCGGCAGCAGCCAGGACGGCAACGTGCCGGGCCTGGCGCTGATGACCAACGCCATGCTCAACGAAGGCGTACCGGGTAAGGATGTGAGCCAGATCGCCAGTGGTTTTGAAGGCCTGGGCGCCGACTTTGGCAATGGCGCTTATCGCGATATGGCGCTGGTGTCCCTGCGCAGCCTGAGCGACAGCGCTAAACGCGACGCCGCCCTGGCGCTGTTTGACGACGTGATCGGCAAGCCGACCTTCCCCGCCGACTCCCTGGCGCGGATCAAGAACCAGATCCTTGCCGGCTTTGAATACCAGAAGCAGAACCCCGGCAAGCTGGCGAGCCTGGAGCTGTTCAAGCGCCTGTACGGCGATCACCCTTACGCTCACCCGAGCGAAGGCACGCCAGAAAGCGTGCCGAAGATTACCCTCGCACAGTTGCAGGCGTTCCACGCCAAGGCTTATGCGGCGGGTAATGCCGTGATTGCCGTGGTCGGTGATTTGACCCGCTCCGAAGCCGAAGCGATGACGGCCAAAGTGTCGGCCTCGCTGCCCAAGGGCCCGGCCATGGCGAAGATCGCCCAACCGACCGAGCCCAAGGCCGGCCTGAGCCATATCGAGTTCCCGTCCAAACAGACTCACCTGCTGTTCGCCCAATTGGGCATCGACCGCGCCGACCCGGACTACGCAGCCCTGTCCCTGGGCAACCAGATCCTCGGCGGCGGTGGCTTCGGCACCCGTTTGATGAGCGAAGTGCGCGAAAAACGTGGCCTGACCTACGGCGTATATTCCGGTTTCTCGCCGATGCAAGTGCGTGGCCCGTTCATGATCAACCTGCAGACCCGCGCCGAAATGAGCGGCGGCACCCTGCGCCTGGTCGAAGACGTGCTGGCCGACTACCTCAAGACCGGCCCGACGCAAAAGGAACTGGATGACGCCAAGCGCGAGCTGGCCGGCAGCTTCCCGCTGTCGACCGCGAGCAACGCCGACATCGTCGGGCAGCTGGGCGCCATGGGTTTCTACAACCTGCCGCTGAGCTATCTGGAAGATTTCATGAAACAATCCCAGGCCCTGACCGTAGAGCAAGTCAAGGCTGCCTTGAACAAACACTTGAGCGCCGACAAGATGGTCATCGTGACCGCCGGCCCGACGACTGCGCAAAAGCCACTACCGCCCCCCACTGATAAACCTGCCGAGCAGCCGCTCGGGGTTCCGGAGCATTAATGGCCAGTTCATCTCGCCCGAAAAAACCTGTCCACAACGTGCATAACGGTGTGGGCCAACTGCGCATCATTGGCGGTGAATGGGGCAGCCGCAAGCTGAGCTTCCCCGACGTCGTGGGCCTGCGCCCAACGCCGGATCGCGTGCGTGAAACCCTGTTCAACTGGCTCGCGCCGTACATTGCAGGTGCCAAGGTGCTGGACCCGTTCGCCGGCAGTGGCGCACTGTTCCTGGAGGCGCTGTCCCGTGGCGCGGCCCAGGCCCAGGCGCTGGATGCCAGCAATGTCGCGGTGTCCAGCCTCAAGGAACACCTGGGTACCCTGCGCTGCACCAACGGCCAGGTACAGACCGCCGACGCCCTGCGCTACCTGGAAACCCAGGCTGCCAGCGCCTACGACGTGGTGTTCCTCGACCCACCGTTCAACCAGAACCTGTTGCCGGCCGTGTGCGCCTTGCTCGAAGAGCGCCAATGGCTGGCACCGGACGCGTGGATCTACACTGAAAGCGAGACTGCGCCGTCTACCCTGGGCTTGCCGGGCGCGTGGCGCCTGCACCGGGAGCAGAAATCCGGTCGGGTGTACTACGCGTTGTGGCATCGGTTGGTCGAAAGCGCCGCCTGACCGTTCAGGCTGGCTTCAATTGTGGCGAGCGGGCTCGCCACAGACTGAGAGTGTCATGACACCGTCCTCCGACCTGTTCACCCCCGCCTTAGGCCTCGGCAACCCTCATCTGCAAACACTGTGGGGGCCGTTGTGGCGCCCCACTACCCATATCGAACGCCAACGTGAACGCCTGTGGCTGGAAGACGGCGACTTTCTCGACCTCGACTGGCATGGCCCCCACGACGCGCAAGCGCCATTGGTGCTGGTGCTGCATGGGCTGACCGGCTCATCCAACTCTCCCTATGTGGCCGGCCTGCAAAAAGTCCTCGCCGCCCAAGGCTGGGCCAGTGCGGCGTTGAACTGGCGCGGCTGTTCGGGCGAGCCCAATCTGTTGGCGCGCAGTTATCATTCGGGCGCCAGCGAAGACCTCGCCGCCGCCATTGCACACCTGCGCGCCAAGCGGCCGTTGGCGCCGCTGTATGCGGTGGGTTATTCGCTGGGGGGCAATGTGCTGCTCAAGCACCTGGGGGAAACCGGCGAGTCGTCCGGGCTGCAAGGCGCGGCGGCGGTGTCGGTGCCGTTTCGCCTGGACCAGTGTGCGGACCGCATCGGGATAGGCTTCTCACGGGTTTATCAAAAGCACTTCATGCGTGAAATGCTCGCGTATATCCGCGTCAAACAAAGCCGTTTTTTACAGGACGGCCGCGCGGACGGGCTGAAAACCCTGGAAGCGCTTGGCTCGCTGGAGAAGATGCGCACCTTCTGGGACTTCGATGGCCGGGTTACCGCGCCGCTGCATGGGTTCTTGAGTGCCGAGGACTATTACCGCCGTGCGTCGAGTCGCTACTACCTGGGCGCGATCCGCACGCCGACGCTGATTATCCAGGCAGCCGACGACCCGTTCGTATTCGCCCACAGCTTGCCCGAGGCCAGCGAGCTGTCAGCGTGCACCGAGTTTGAGCTGACCGCCAAAGGTGGGCATGTGGGCTTCGTCGATGGCTCACTGAAACACCCCGGCTACTACCTTGAGCGACGCATTCCCCACTGGCTAAGGGCACAACACGGTTGAAAATGTGGGAGGGCGCAAGCTCCCTCCCACATTTGGATTGGGTTTACCCCACCGGGAAATCAGTCACCCGTAGCAATTGCCCGCGCAGGATCGTTAATCCACTCGCTCCACGACCCCGCATACAACTTGCCCAACGGGTAACCCGCCAGGCTCAGGGCAAAGAGGTTGTGGCAGGCCGTCACGCCCGAGCCGCAATACGCCACCAGTTCTTCCGGCGAGCGGCCTTGCAACTGCTCAGCGAAGCGTTGCTTGAGTTGGTCGGCCGGCAGGAAACGCCCATCGCTGCCCAGGTTTTCGTTGAACGCCGCACATTGCGCACCGGGGATATGCCCGGCAATCGGATCAATCGGCTCAACTTCACCACGGAAACGCGCTTGGGCGCGGGCATCGATCAAGGTCAGGCCGGGTTGACCCAAGCGTTTTTGCAGGTGTTCGGCATCCAACAGCAGCTGATTGTCCGGCGTCCCCACAAAGGTGCCGGGCTCTATCACCGGCGCATCCAGGCTCAACGGGAAACCATCGGAGTGCCAGGCCTTGAGGCCACCGTCGAGGATAAACACGCCGTCACGCTTGCCCAGCCAGGCCAGCAACCACCAGGCTCGGGCGGCATAGGCACTTGGCCCGTCGTCATACAGCACCACATCGGTATCGGCACTCACACCCCAGGCCCGCAGTTGCTCGGCGAAAGTGTCCGCCGCCGGCAACGGGTGACGACCGGTCACACCTTTGATCACCGGCCCGCTGAGATGGCGTTCCAGGTCGGCATATTGCGCGCCGTCGATATGCCCTTCGGCGTAGCTGCAACGGCCGTAATCCGGGTCTTCCAGGGCAAAACGGCAATCCAGGATCACCAGCCCGGCGGTCTTCTGGCGCTCGGCCAATTGCGGGGGGCTGATCAGTTGGGCAAGCGGCATGACGGACTCCTGTGAACAGATTCGGGAAAGGTCCTACTTCACTTCTTCCAGTGCCTGCTTCAATGGCACGTAAAACTCTTTGAACAGTGCATCCACCGCCTCTTTTGCCTGGGGCGTGACAAAGCCCGCCTCCAGCACCAGCACCTGGTACACCCCGCGCTTGATGGCTTCGGCACTCAGGTGGGCGGAGTTTTCATTGGTGGTGCACAAGAAACGCACCCAGGAGGTGAGGATGATCCAGGCATTGAGGGTCAGGGCTTCGGTTTGCACCGGGTCCATATTCAAAATACCCGCATCGACAAACCCTTGGTAAATGGCGCCGCCCTGGATCAGGCAACGCTGGGAAAAACGCCGATAGCCGGTGGCCAGTTCCGGGTCGCTCTCCAGCAAGTGTTCAAGGTCGCGGTGCAGAAAACGGTAGCGCCACATGCCGGCCAGTACGGCCTGAAGGTAGAAGCGCTTGTCTTCCACCAACATGGCTCGCCCCTGGGGCGGACGTAGGAAACTGTCCACCAACGCTTCATATTCGCGGAACAGCACAGCGATGATCGCCTGCTTGTTGGGGAAGTGGTAGTACAGGTTGCCCGGCGAAATTTCCATATGGGCGGCGATATGGTTGGTGCTGATACTGCGCTCGCCCTGCTGGTTAAAAAGTTCCAGGCTGGTTTGCACAATGCGTTCGCTGGTCTTTACTCGTGGTGCCATAGGGGAATCAGCTTCTGTACACGTGATAGGGCATCTTACGGCCTATCCTTGCCAGGATAAATCTGCATGTTGCTGCAATGTTATTTGACAATTTAGAGTAATGACTCTAAAAATCCAGGCAGACCAATAACAATCGGTGCTGCGCCATGTCTGCCAACGTTGCCTACCTGCAAGATTCCCAGGCACTGGATCAACTCCAGGACCTGTTCGACGCCCAACGCCGCGCCTACGCCGCCCACCCGATGCCGCCAGCTGCACAGCGCCAGCAGTGGCTCAAGGCTTTACGGGATGTGCTCAGTGACGAGCGCCAGGCACTGATCCATGCGATCAACCAGGATTTCAGCCACCGCAGTGCCGACGAAACCCTGTTCGCCGAACTGATGCCCAGCCTGCATAGCATTCACTACGCCAGCAAACACCTCAAAGGGTGGATGAAACCTTCCCGCCGCGCAGTAGGCCTGGCCTTCCAACCCGCGTCAGCCAAAGTCATTTACCAGCCGCTGGGCGTGGTCGGCGTGATCGTGCCGTGGAACTACCCGCTGTACCTGGCCATCGGTCCACTGGTCGGCGCGTTGGCGGCGGGCAACCGAGTGATGCTCAAGCTCAGCGAGTCCACGCCCGCTACCGGCGAACTGCTTAAGAAGTTGCTGGCGAAGATTTTCCCCGAGGACCTGGTGTGCGTGGTGCTCGGTGAGGCCGAAGTGGGCATGGCGTTTTCCAAGCTGCGCTTCGATCACCTGCTGTTTACCGGCGCGACCAGTATTGGCAAACACGTGATGCGCGCCGCTGCCGAACACCTCACTCCGGTCACGCTGGAACTGGGCGGCAAGTCGCCGGCCATTGTCTCCGCCGACGTACCGCTCAAGGACGCCGCCGAACGCATCGCCTTCGGTAAAGCCTTGAACGCTGGGCAGACCTGCGTGGCACCGGACTACGTGCTGGTGCCGGAGGACCGTGTGGAGGGTTTCGTCGAGGCCTACAGCAAGGCGGTTCGCGGGTTTTATCCGACGCTGGCCGACAACCCGGACTACACCGCCATCATCAATGAGCGGCAATTGGCCCGGCTCAATGCCTACGTCAAGGACGCCACCGACAAGGGCGCCACCTTGATCCCGCTGTACGACCAGGGTCAGGCGCGGCGCATGGCCCATAGCCTGCTGCTGAATGTCAGCGACGACATGACCGTGATGCAGGACGAAATCTTCGGCCCGCTGCTGCCGATCGTGCCTTATCGCGGCATCGACCAAGCCTTTGCCTACATCAACCAACGCCCTCGCCCGCTGGCCCTGTATTACTTCGGCTACAACAAACGCGAGCAGGACCGGGTGCTCCACGAGACCCATTCCGGCGGCGTCTGCCTGAACGACACCCTCCTGCACGTGGCCCAGGACGACATGCCCTTTGGTGGCATCGGCCCCTCGGGCATGGGCCACTACCACGGCCATGAAGGGTTCCTGACCTTCAGCAAAGCCAAAGGCGTGCTGGTGAAACAGCGCCTGAACGCGGCGAAATTGATCTACCCGCCCTACGGCAAATCGATCCAGAAACTGATCCAGAAGTTGTTCGTTCGCTGACACCGCCACCCACGGGATAACAATAAAAATGAACCCTAGCCTCACGGATTCACCCGCGCTGTCGCGGCGCGGCGTCTTGAAGATCGGCCTGTGTGCCAGCGCCTTCCTGGCCACGGCCGGGCTGGGCGCGAGCCTCAGCGGTTGCTCCAGCAGTACCCCAGCCAGCGGCTTTGCCATGTTGCGCACCAGTGACTTGCCGTTCCTGCGGGCGGTGATCCCGGTGCTGCTCGAAGGCGTCGCCAGCGCCCAGGATGTGGTCGCCGGGATTGATGACACGCTGAAAAAACTCGACTACAGCCTGCAGCACCTGTCGCCGGAGATGTTCAAGCTCACTCAGCAACTGTTCGATGTGCTCGGCATGGGCATTACCCGCGGCCCGTTGACCGGTATCTGGGGCAGTTGGGAAAACGCCAGTGCCGAGCAGATCCGCAACTTCCTGCACCGCTGGGAAAACAGCTACTTGAACCTGCTGCGCATGGGCCAAGGCTCTTTGCTCAAGCTGGTGATCATGGCCTGGTATTTCCGCCCCGCCGCCTGGGCGCATTGCGGCTACCCCGGCCCGCCGAAGATCTGATTTGCATCCCAACAATAAAAACAAGAGACGACCCTGATGCCCGTACCCGATCTGTTCCGCGACGGCCTGGCCCGCGGCTGGAAAACCCACAATGGCGCCGCCCTCGACAGCGACCTGACCCTGGAAGCCGACGTGGCCATCATCGGCAGCGGCGCCGGTGGCGGCACCACCGCCGAAATCCTCAGCGCCGCCGGCTACAAGGTGCTGCTGATCGAAGAAGGCCCGCTCAAGACCAGCAGCGACTTCAAGCTGCTGGAGGACGAGGCCTACGCCAGCCTGTATCAGGAAGGCATTGGCCGCATGAGCAAGGACGGCGCCATCACCATCCTGCAGGGTCGTGCGGTGGGCGGCACCACGCTGATCAACTGGACCTCCAGTTTCCGCACCCCGGATGCCACCCTTAGCCATTGGGCCAGCGAGTACGCGGTCAAAGGCCACAGCAGCGCGGAGATGGCACCGTGGTTCGAAACGATGGAGCAGCGCCTGGGCATCGCGCCGTGGGCCATCCCCCCAAATGCCAACAATGATGTGATCCGCAAAGGCTGCGAAAAGCTCGGCTATAGCTGGCATGTGATCCCGCGCAACGTGCGTGGCTGCTTCAACCTGGGTTATTGCGGCATGGGCTGCCCGGTCAACGCCAAGCAGTCGATGCTGGTGACCACCATCCCGTCCACCCTGGAAAAAGGCGGCGAGCTGCTGTACCTGGCGCGCGCCGAGCACCTCAAATACAGCGGTGACACCATCAGCAGCCTGGAATGCGTGGCGATGGACGCGCGTTGCGTGGCGCCTACCGGGCGCAAGATCACCGTGAAGGCCAAGCATTACGTGCTGTCGGGCGGCGGCATCAATAGCCCGGCGCTGCTGATGCGCTCGGACGCCCCCGACCCGCATTCGCGGCTGGGCAAGCGGACCTTTTTGCACTTGGTGAACTTCTCCGCCGGGCTGTTCGATGAGGTGATCAACCCGTTCTACGGCGCGCCGCAGTCGATCTATTCCGATCACTTCCAATGGCAGGACGGCACCACCGGCAAAATGTCCTACAAGCTGGAAGCACCGCCCCTGCATCCAGGCTTGGCCAGCACCTTGTTCGGCGGCTATGGCACGCAGAACGCCTTGGACATGGGCCAATTGCCACACACCCACGCCATGCTCGCGCTGTTGCGTGACGGTTTTCACCCCGACAGCCAGGGCGGCAGCGTGGATTTACGCGGTGACGGTACGCCGGTGCTCGATTATCAGGTTTCACCCTATGCCTGGGACGGCCTGCGCCGGGCCTTCCACAGCATGGCCGAGATCCAGTTCGCGGCGGGCGCCAAGTCGGTCAAGCCCATGCACCACGAAGCCGGGTTCGTGAACACCTTGGCCGAGGCGCGCAGTGTGATTGACGGTTTGAATCTGGAATTGCACCGGACAACCCTGGGCAGCGCCCATGTGATGGGCGGCTGTGCCATGGGTGAAGATCCAAAAAACGCGGTGGCTGACAGCCTTGGTCGGCATCACCAATTGCGCAATCTGTCGATCCACGATGGCTCGTTATTCCCCACCAGTATTGGGGCTAACCCGCAATTATCGGTGTACGGATTAACCGCTCAATTGGCAACAGCCTTGGCCGAACGTCTGAAAACAGCGTGAAAAAACACGCTATTCACGGTGTCTATACGGCTTTCTTATGCATAAGTTGACTTGGCCGACCGGGATGGCTGCGATACCATCCGGTTCCCCAACGGACTCCGCCAGGACGACGCGATGAACCGAGTGTTGTACCCAGGTACCTTCGACCCGATTACCAAAGGCCATGGCGATCTGGTCGAACGCGCCTCTCGCCTGTTCGACCATGTGATCATCGCCGTCGCGGCCAGCCCCAAGAAAAACCCGCTGTTTCCCCTGGAACAGCGGGTGGAGCTGGCGCGTGAGGTCACCAAGCACCTGCCCAACGTGGAAGTGGTGGGTTTTTCCACGTTGCTGGCGCATTTCGCCAAGGAGCAGAACGCCAATGTGTTCCTGCGTGGCCTGCGCGCGGTGTCGGATTTCGAATACGAATTCCAGCTGGCCAACATGAACCGCCAACTGGCGCCGGACGTAGAAAGTCTGTTCCTCACGCCGTCGGAACGTTATTCGTTCATTTCCTCGACGTTGGTGCGTGAAATTGCCGCTTTGGGCGGGGATATCACCAAGTTCGTGCACCCGGCCGTGGCTGATGCGCTGACGCTGCGCTTCAAGAAGTAATGTGGTGAGCGGGCTTGCCCCGCGTTGGGCTGCGTAGCAGCCCTAATAAAGACTCGCGTCGCCTCAGCTGAATAACCGGTCGTCTGGTTTTGGGGCCGCTTCGCTGCCCAACGCGGGGCAAGCCCGCTCACCACAGCTCGCACTGCGGGCGCCAATGCGGCACAATTGCGCGCATTAGTTTTCAGATGCCTTGGCTGACAGCCCTGGCAGGAGTTTCCATGTCCCTGATCATCACCGACGATTGCATCAATTGCGACGTCTGCGAACCCGAGTGCCCGAACGCCGCCATCTCCCAGGGCGAAGAGATCTACGTGATCGACCCTAACCTGTGCACCCAGTGCGTCGGTCACTACGACGAGCCTCAGTGCCAACAGGTATGCCCGGTGGATTGCATTCCGCTGGATGAAGCCCATCCGGAGTCGGAAGAGCAGTTGATGGAGAAGTACCGGAAGATTACCGGTAAGGCTTGAGCTTCTTTAGTGCCTGTAAGGGCCTCATCGGGGGCAAGTCAGCCATCACACCGCAATCAGCTCTGGCACCTGGGGCAAAACACACTCGCCCGCTGCCCCAGCACCACGTTGCGCAATTCGCTCCCACAGACCTTGCACGCCTCGCCACCCCGGCCGTAGACGAACAATTCCTGCTGGAAATACCCCGGCTGCCCGTCCCCCCCGATAAAGTCCCGCAACGTGGTGCCGCCACGCTCGATCGCCGCCGCCAGAATGCGCTTGATCTCGATCGCCAGCTTCAAATAACGCCCGCGTGAAATACCGCCCGCAGCGCGACGCGGATCAATCCCCGCCGCAAACAACGCCTCAGTCGCATAGATATTGCCCACGCCCACCACTACCGCGTTGTCCATGATGAACGGCTTCACTGCCATCGACTTGCCGCGAGACAGTTGAAACAAGCGCTCGCCGTCAAACAGCTCGGTCAACGGCTCCGGCCCCAGGCGCAGCAGCAACTCGTGGTTGTGCGGGTCCTGGCTCCAGAGCATCGCGCCGAAACGCCGAGGGTCGGTGTAGCGCAGGGCCAGGCCGGACTCCAGCTCGATGTCCACATGTTCATGCTTGGCCGCCGGCATGCCGACTTCGACCAGGCGCAGGTTGCCCGACATGCCCAGGTGACTGATCAAGGTGCCCACTTCGGCATTGATCAACAGGTACTTGGCCCGCCGTTCCACCAGCACGATGCGCTGGCCGGACAGGCGCACATCCAGGTCTTCCGGGATCGGCCAGCGCAGGCGTCGCTCACGCACCACCACGCGGCTGACCCGCTGGCCTTCCAGGTGCGGCGCAATGCCGCGCCGGGTGGTCTCGACTTCAGGTAACTCGGGCATGTGTACCTCGTGAAGGGGGGATCAGTGCGCGCCCAGTTCGCGGATCGACAACTTCATGCTTTCGAAGTCGTAGTCCGACAGGCCCACGTAGTCCAGCACCAGGTGGCCGATGGCATTCCACTCATGATCCACCGACTGGTTGCCCAGCACGCGGTAGGACGAGCAGATGTGCTCGGCCATCTTCAGGATTGCCAGCAGGTTTTTCAGCTGCGAATTGCGCGACGATTCATCGCTGAAAATGGCCAAGGCATTGTGGTGGTTGGCGATGGCGTCGGTCACATGCTCCGGCAGGCGCCACGATTTGGCGGTGTAGTAGCCGACCACGGCATGGTTGGTGTTGAACGCATTGTTTTCGGTGTCGACCACGCGGCAGTCGGGGCCGGCGTTGGCGTAGGCCTCTTCGAGCACCGTCATGTAAGTGGGGAAGCGCTTGAGCATCAGCGGCACGCCGCAGTCGTGGAACAGCCCCAGGGCATAGGCCTCGTCCACCGCCTGGGCGCCGGTGCGCTTGGCCAGGGTCAGGCAGGTCATGGCCACGTCCTGGGCGGTGTCCCAGAAGCGGTTGAGGGTGACGATGGTGTCGTCGCTCATCTCGCCCCTGATCGACAGGGCGTTGATCAGGTTGATGATCGATCGGCTGCCCAGCAGGTTCACCGCGCGCTGGATCGAGGCGATCTTGTTGCTCAGCCCGTAATAAGACGAATTGACGATCTTCAGCAGCGCGCCGGACAGGCCCGGGTCTTGGGAGATCAACCGCGCGATTACTTCCAGGTCCGGGTCGGGCATGTACTGCTCCATCTGCAAATCCACCATGATTTGCGGCTGGGGCGGCACGCTGATGCCTTGGAGGGCCTGCTGGATCTGTTCGGCGGAAAGCTCTTGGGACATAAGTACATACTCTGGGCTAGGAGGGGATTCTAACCCCGATGGGAAGCTCACCGACACCTCAAAAACCGGATTGAAAGCGGACCAAATGTGGGTGCCGGCTCCCACATGTCCGGCGGCGCGGCCAACAACGGCACAACACGGTATACTCCCGCTCTTTTTTCCGGAGCGACGTCATGTCCCTGCCAAGCCTGCGTCTCAAAGCCAACGCCGATCGTCGTTTGCGCAACGGCCACCTGTGGGTCTACAGCAACGAAATCGACGTGGCCGCCACCCCTCTTCACGGCTTCCAGGCAGGCGACCAGGCTATCCTGGAAGCGGCCGGCGGCAAGACCTTGGGCATCGTGGCCATGAGCCCGAACAACCTGATCTGCGCGCGCCTGCTGTCGCGTGACATCAAGTTGCCGCTGGACAAGTCGCTGCTGGTGCACCGCCTCAACGTCGCCCTGTCCCTGCGTGATCGCCTGTTCGACAAGCCGTTCTACCGCCTGGTCTACGGCGATTCCGACCTGCTGCCGGGCCTGGTGGTCGACCGTTTCGGCGATATCCTGGTGGTGCAGATCGCTTCGGCGACCATGGAAGCCCATAAGGAAGATGTGATCGCTGCACTGACCCAGGTGCTCAAGCCGAGCGGCATCCTGTTCAAGAATGACTCCGCCGCGCGCGACGCCGAAGGCCTCAACCGCTACGTCGAAACCGTGTTCGGCCTGGTGCCGGAGTGGGTCGCGCTGGAAGAAAACGGCGTGAAATTCGAAGCCCCGGTGATCCAGGGCCAGAAAACCGGCTGGTTCTACGACCACCGCATGAACCGCGCACGCCTGGCCCCATACGCCAAAGGCAAACGCGTACTCGACCTGTACAGCTACATCGGCGGCTGGGGCGTGCAAGCCGCGGCCTTCGGCGCCAGTGAAGTGTTCTGCGTCGACGCCTCGGCCTTCGCCCTCGATGGCGTCGAGCGCAACGCCGCGCTGAACGGCGTGGCCGAGAAGATGACCTGCATCGAAGGCGACGTCTTCGAAGCCCTCAAAGAGCTGAAAGCCAGCGAAGAGCGTTTCGACGTGATCGTCGCCGATCCACCGGCCTTCATCAAACGCAAAAAAGACATGAAAAACGGCGAAGGCGCCTACCGCCGCCTCAACGAGCAAGCCATGCGCCTGCTCAGCAAGGACGGCATCCTGGTCAGCGCGTCGTGCTCCATGCACCTGCCGGAAGACGACCTGCAAAACATCCTGCTGACCAGCGCCCGTCACCTGGATCGCAATATCCAGATGCTCGAACGCGGCGGCCAGGGTCCGGATCACCCGGTGCACCCGGCGATTGTCGAGACGCGGTATATCAAGAGCATTACGTGCCGGTTGTTGCCAAACAGCTAAAGCCAAGCACAGATAAAAATGTGGGAGGGGGCAAGCCACCTCCCACATTTGTTTTGTGGTTGCCGTGAAAACTTTTCCTACCCAAGCAAGCCACGTCAATTCAGGAAGTTTCTCTCAACGCTTTTGATTGAATTCCACTTTTCGCAGACTAGTATCGGTTTCTGGTTTTACTCCGGAAAACAAAAACAATGTCTGGGCCCACCCTCTCCCGCTTTATCCTCATCACCTGCATTTCACTGATCAGCTTCTTCCCGATCAATATCCTGCTGCCCTCTTTCCCCGCACTGGCAAACCGCTTCGACACGCCCAGCGCAGACATCGCGCTGTCCATCAGCCTGTTCACCCTGGTCTTTTCCATCTCACAACTGGTCGCCGGCCCGCTTTCGGATAAATGGGGACGCAAGGAAGTGCTGCTCGGCTGCATCACGCTGTCGATCCTAGGGGCGATAGGCTGCGCAACGGCCCCGGATTACCTGACCTTCCTGCTGTTTCGTACGATCCAGGCCATGGGCTGCGGCTTCTTCGTATTGGGCCATGCACTGGTGGAAGACCTGTTCGACGAACAGCACCGAGCCCGGGTGCGCCTCTATTACATGACCCTGAGCGGCTCGTTTGTCGCGCTGTCGCCGCTGATCGGCTCCTGGCTGCAAACCACCTTCGACTGGCAAGGAAGCTTCTATGGGTTTGCGCTCATGGCATTGGGCATGTTGATCCATGCGTTTTGCATCCTGCCTTCCAAGGCTGCCAGCCCGCACCGCGCGCCCGTCTCGATCCTGGGCACGCTCAAAGCGGTCGCCGCCAATCGCGACTTCCTGCGCTACTGGTGGATCGCCGCCCTGGTGTTTGCCTGCTACTTCGCCTTGATCAGCGTGACACCGCTGATTTTCATGGATGCGCTGAAGCTGTCCGAATATCAGTACGCGCTGGTGCTGATGGTGTACGGCGTGGCCTACCTGCTCGGCGGCGTTGCTGCCTCGTACCTGCAAAAACGCATGGCGCTGGCCCGGCAAATCAACATCGGCCTCGGACTATTGCTCGTCGCGGGTGTGTTGCTGACGTTGATCATTATTTTTGAAGCCATCACCACCTTGACTCTGCTGATCCCGATGCTGATCAGCGCCCTGGCCGTGACGCTGGTTCGTCCGGCGGCGATTTCGGCGGCAATGCTGTTGTTCTCGAGCAGCGCGGGCACTGCCGCATCGGCCGGGAACAGCATCATGTTCCTCACGGCCGCCGTCAGCAGTGCGGCCTTGGCACAAACCGGAACGCATCTGCTGCTGACCATTGCGGCTAGCTTCATCGTGTTCAGCCTCTGGGGCTGGTTGACGAATTTACGGGTCGGGCGCTCACGCTTTCCCCTGTAGGAGCGAGGGGGACGCCTAGTTCTTGCTCGCGAAAAACTCATACACGACGCGGGCTACCTGTTAGCGCTGCGTTATCGTTTACGTTTTTCGCGAGCAAGCTCGCTCCTACAAGAAGACGGTGTAGAATCGGCCCTATTCATCGCCAGTCATCCCCCGGCGGGTTTATGAGCTCAAGGCCAATGCGCACGGCGATCCCGTCACGTTTGCGGCAACTTCCGGACACCAGTGCCATTTTTCGGGTGTTCCAGACGTCAATAGAAGCTCACTCCCCTTTGATACCGATTAGCCGCCCGGAGTGCTCCAATGCCTGATTACCGCTCGAAAACATCCACCCACGGCCGCAACATGGCCGGCGCCCGCGCACTGTGGCGTGCCACGGGGATGAAAGATGACGACTTCAAGAAGCCGATCATCGCGATTGCCAACTCGTTCACCCAGTTCGTACCGGGCCACGTGCACCTCAAGGACCTCGGCCAACTGGTCGCCCGCGAGATCGAACGCGCTGGCGGTGTCGCCAAGGAATTCAACACCATCGCCGTGGACGACGGCATCGCCATGGGCCATGACGGCATGCTGTACTCGCTGCCGAGCCGCGAGATCATCGCCGACTCCGTGGAGTACATGGTCAACGCCCACTGCGCCGACGCCATCGTCTGCATCTCCAACTGCGACAAGATCACCCCCGGCATGCTGATGGCCGCCCTGCGCCTGAACATCCCGGTGATCTTCGTCTCGGGCGGCCCGATGGAAGCCGGCAAGACCAAGCTGGCCAGCCACGGCCTGGACCTGGTCGACGCCATGGTCATCGCCGCCGACTCCAGCGCATCCGACGAGAAAGTCGCCGAGTACGAGCGCAGCGCCTGCCCGACCTGCGGTTCGTGCTCCGGCATGTTCACCGCCAACTCGATGAACTGCCTGGTCGAAGCCCTGGGCCTGGCGTTGCCGGGCAACGGTTCCACACTGGCCACCCACAGTGACCGCGAGCAACTGTTCCTGCAGGCCGGCCGCACCATCGTCGAGCTGTGCAAACGCTACTACGGCGAGAACGATGAGTCGGTGTTGCCGCGCAATATCGCCAACTTCAAGGCGTTCGAAAACGCCATGACCCTGGACATCGCCATGGGCGGTTCCACCAACACCATCCTGCACTTGCTCGCCGCGGCCCAGGAAGCCGAGATCGATTTCGACCTGCGCGACATCGACCGTCTGTCCCGTCACGTGCCACAACTGTGCAAAGTCGCGCCGAACATCCAGAAGTACCACATGGAAGACGTGCACCGCGCCGGCGGGATCTTCTCGATCCTCGGCTCGCTGGCCCGTGGCGGCCTGCTGCACACCGACCTGCCGACCGTGCACAGCAAATCCCTGGCCGAAGGCATCGCCAAATGGGACATCACCCTCACTGACGACGAAGCCGTGCACACCTTCTTCAAGGCTGGACCGGCCGGTATCCCGACCCAGACCGCGTTCAGCCAGTCGACCCGTTGGGACACCCTGGACGACGACCGTGAAAACGGCTGCATCCGCAGTGTCGAGCACGCCTACTCCAAGGAAGGCGGCCTGGCCGTGCTGTACGGCAACATCGCCCTTGACGGCTGCGTGGTGAAAACCGCCGGTGTGGATGAATCCATCCACGTCTTCGAAGGCCGCGCCAAGATCTACGAAAGCCAGGACAGCTCGGTACGCGGCATCCTCGCCGACGAAGTCAAGGAAGGCGACATCGTGATCATCCGCTACGAAGGCCCGAAAGGCGGCCCGGGTATGCAAGAGATGCTCTACCCGACGTCGTACCTGAAGTCCAAGGGCCTGGGCAAAGCCTGCGCCCTGCTCACCGACGGCCGCTTCTCCGGCGGTACCTCGGGTTTGTCTATCGGCCACGCTTCGCCTGAAGCCGCTGCCGGCGGTGCAATTGGCCTGGTGCAGGACGGCGACAAGGTACTGATCGACATTCCGAACCGCTCGATCAACCTGTTGATCAGTGACGAAGAACTGGCTGCACGCCGGGTCGAGCAGGACAAGAAAGGTTGGAAGCCGGTCGAAAAGCGTCCGCGCAAAGTCACCACTGCACTGAAAGCCTATGCCCTGTTGGCCACCAGCGCCGACAAAGGCGCTGTGCGTAACAAGGCGATGCTCGACGGCCTGTAAGCCTCGCGCATAAAAATGCCCCGCCTGGTGCGGGGCATTTTTTTGCCTGTCCGTTCAACCGGTTTTTGCCTTTTACCCTGGGCGCGATAAAGTGCGCGCCAGAATTCTCATGGATGGTTCCCGCATGGACGCACGTTTGACCTTTCTATACCCGACCGCAGGGTGTGCTTCGTTACTGACCCTCATCCTGACCGGTTGCAGTACCCCACCGACCTCTCAAGCACCTCAAGTGCATCCAGCCTTGGCACTGTTTAATGAGGCACTGACGCTACCGGCGATGGACCACTCCATCGTGCGCGAAGGTGATCGAATCACCTACATGGTCGAGTTGAAACAAAGCCCGGCAATTGTTCGGTTCGACGCATCGTGCACCCAAGGTCCAGGAAGAATGTCCTACCCGACTCGGACCAGTTTCAGACCATTTGCCAATTTGGATGGGACGGGCTCCGATTTACCTGCCCCGCAAGCTCAGCAGTTGCAGCACAGCGCGCAACTGCAAAACGTCTGCAAAGCACGGCCCGCACCCGATTGGCGAGCGTTGACGGCAGCGGTTGATCAGGATTGGTTGCTTCTGGACCGCAATAGCCTGGAACAAAACGGTGGGCTCTTGTATGTATGGGCCGCGCACCGTTATCAGCACTACCAGATCATCAAGAACTCGTTGTTGGTGGCGCAAAACCAAGAGCGACTGGCCCTTGATTGCACAAAGCAAACGATCACACGCCTTAGCCAATTCAATCTCGACGACGCTCGGCAGGTCGCCAACGGCAGTGTCCAGGTCCAGCTCGATCCAACGCAGCTGAAGCAGGCTTCTGCCGACCACCAAGAGGTATTCAAGGCTGCTTGCCAATCACCCGCAGCGCTGGGCCGGCTACCTGAGGCCAAACCGCGCCAGCCACTGGCGCCGGTCATCAGCACACCGGTTGCCAATCCGGCAGTGTTAGCGGCCATCCGAGCCCTGGAACTGCCGGTGCCTCCAAGCGCCCTGGGCCGATTGGACTACGACTATGAGGCCGTGCTCTTCAACGGCACACGCATCGGTGATCAGACAAAACAGACGCTCATCAGCACTGATGCCGCGTCCGCTCAGACCCTCGTGCAAACCGAGGACTCAGCACTTGGGTTTTCTCTAGACCTGACGTTCAGAGGCCTGTTTGAGTTGGCAAGCCACAAAATCGACCGCAAAACCGCTGAGAAAAAGACAGAATCACGTGCCTTGGTGGCGTTGAGCTTTCAAGGCGACTGGCGCAACTTGCCCCTCGACAGCCACGTCAGTTACACACGAACCTGGTCAAAATCCGTCAACCCGGATGGCAGCCCTTCGCTCGAAACCAGCGAGCCAAGGACGGTGACCTGCCGCGTTGTCCGTGAGCAACCCGCAAGCAGCTTGAATCCAGCCTTACACGGTTCGGCCAGAATGCTGGAATGCATCACAATGAAAATGCCCAAGCAGGACTGGACCTTTAAATCATGGTACCTCGCCGACTATGGGGTGTTCGCTCAGGTGCAGGAGAACACAATGCTTGGCGTGTGGAACTGGGATCTGAAATCAGCGCAATGATTGCGGGGGGGTTAAATACCCACAATCCTGGAAGCACTGAGTATCCAATGTGGGGGCTGGTTTGCCCGCTCCCACAGGGACCGGTGCAGCGCTTTAGAACTGCGGCGTGTAGGTCATGGTGAACATCACATTACGCGGATCGCCGTAGTAGTTGCTGCCCCAGTTCGCGTTGTAGGCAGGGATGTAGTACTTCTTGTCGAACAGGTTGTACAGGTTCGCCGCGACGGTGAATTCCTGGTTGATCTTGTAGGCCACCCGCGAATCCCACAGCGCATTGCCCGGCACGCTGAAAGTACGGTCGTAGGCCACGGTACTGCTTTGCGCGGTCACCCCGGCACCGACACTGACTTTGTTCCAGTCCCCCGGCAACTGGTAATCGCCCCAGACCTTGAGCAGATGCTTGGGCGTCCAGGTGCTGAAGACCTTGCCTTCGTAGGTGTCGTCCTTGAGAAACTTGGTGGTGTTGTAGGTGTAGCTGGAGACCAGTTGCAGGCCCGGCAGCACTTCGCCGCCCAATGTCGCTTCGAAGCCTTGGCTGCGGACCTTGCCCGAGGCGACCGAGCAGTACCAGCCGCCACAGTTCATCGGCCCTTGCAGGTCCTGCACGCCACGGTTTTCCTGGTCGTAGCGGAAGATGGCAAAGGAGGTATTCAGGCGGCCATCGGCCAGTTCACCCTTGAGGCCAAGCTCGTAGTTCTTGCCCTCGATAGGCTTGAGCAGGGAGCCGGAGGTGGTCAGGTTGGTTTGCGGCTCGAACGCATCGGCGTAACTGGCGTAGGCTGACCATTGATCATTGAGAGCGTATACCAGGCCCGCATACGGCGTGACCTTGCCACTAGTCTGAGTGGAGCTTCCAGACGGGCTGCCGTACACACCCCGGGAACCGCTCTGGTCAATGTACGAATAGTCATACCAACTGGTACGCGCACCAACGATCAAGGTCAGCGGGTCGAGTATCTTCACGCGCCAGGTGCCGTAGATGCCTTTCTGCCGAATGTCGTACCAGCTCTTGGACGCATTTCCCGCCTGAAACAGCTGGTATTTGTCGCGCTGCGGACGGTTGTGGTCGATGTTGAAAATATCGGCGCCAGCCGTTGCCGCCCGGGCCCACTGGTCGTCGGTGGTGAGTTTGGAATAGTTGGCACCCAGCACGACCTCCTGCTGGATACCCAGGCCTTCGAACTTGCCATTTACATACGCATCCGCACCACGACTTTTCGTATTGAAGTCGGTAACCCAGTCCACGTAACGCACGGTACCGGTGTCGCCGGGGTTGGGGATCGCGTCCCACGTCGCTTGGTAGGTCGCGTCGTTGTGTTCGTCCATGGCCACAAGGGCGGCTTTCACTTTCCAGTCATCATTGAAGCGATGCTCGATGTCGGCAAACACCTGGGTCTGGTTATTGACAGCTCGGTTCCAACTGGCGCCGACAAAGGTCGAGCGCGGCAGGCCGATATCGCTGCCGTTTTCATAACGCGGCAATGACATGAAGTTGGGCCGCAAATGGCCCTTCTGGTTGCTGATGCCCACGCCGACGGTGGTGTCAGGCGTGAAGTCGTAGTCCACCGCCGCGTAGACCGTCTGATTCCAGCCGCCGGCATAGTCGACAAAGGAATCGGTGGTGTCGTAATCCGCCACAAACCGGCCGCGCAAGGTGCCTTCGGCGTTCAGCGGTCCACCTGCATCCACCTGAGTGCCGTAATGGTCCCAGGAGCCGGCCTTGGCGGTGACGGTCACCGTAGGCGCCTGCTGGCCGCGCTTGCGCACCAGGTTCATGGTGCCACCGGGGCTGTTCGCGCCTTGCAGTAAGGCGGCCGGGCCGCGCAAGGTTTCGACGCGGTCGTAGATCGCCATGTTTTCGGTGAGATAGCTGCCCAGCGCGTAGGTGTTACGTGGGATGCCGACGCCGTCGTATTGCAGGGTGCCGATCTCGAAGCCACGGGAGAAGATGAACATGCCGGGGCCGGGGGATTTGGTTGCGGTCAGGCCGGGCGTGCGCTTGACCACTTCGGAGAGCTTGGTGGTGTTCTGGTCATCCATCTGCTTGCGGGTCATGACGCTGACCGATTGCGGGATATCCTTGAGCTTCTGCTCACCCTTGCCCAGGGTCACTGCGCCGGTGGTGTAGGAGCCGCTGCCTTCGGTAGTGGCGCCCAGGTGTTCGGCGCTGATGGTAGTGGCACCGACTTCGATGGCTGCGCCTGTGTCCATGCGCTTTTCCAGGGTCACGGTGTCCGCGTTGATAAACGCCGCGCTCAACCCGGTGCCGCCGAGCAATTGCCCCAAGGCTTCGCGCTGGCCGAGGTTACCTTTGACACCCGGCGACAGCACACCCTGGGTCAACTCACCCGACACCAGCACCTGAATTCGCGTCACCGCCGAAAACGCCGCCAGCGCACCGTCCAGGCTTTGCCCTGCAATATCGAAACGGTAGGTCTGGGCCTGGGTGGTTTCGGCGGCCTGCAAATACAGCGGCGCAGTGCCGATGGCCATGGAAATGGCCAGTGCCAGCAAGGGCCGTGCGGCGAATCGGTGTGCCATGGATGGTGCTCCCCGGTGCAAAAAGTCTGTGATCGGCGCCGCACTACTTGAGAGTGCTTACTATTTACGCCTCAGTGATCAAGGACGAGTGCTTGGGGAGAAACCCTGAAAGTTTTTTCAAAAACTTGCTATTACGATGCTTTCCCTTCGCGCAACACCAGCAAATACGGGGTGTAATGCTCGACGCGCAGGTTAAGCGTGAACTCCAGCGCTTTGATCACGGCGTCGGGTTTGTCGATTTCAAACACACCCGACACCACGCGATTGCGCAGCGCATCTCCCAGCACCAGGGTTTTACCCGGCCAGTAGCGGTTCAACTCGCTGACCACTTCCGACAACGGTTGCTGGCGAAACACCAGTTGCCGTTGGCGCCAGGCAAAGCCACTGGCCGGGTCGAAAGCGTGGACCTCGGCCAGGCGTTGGCCTTGATATTCCACGGCCCGCCCGGGCTCCAGGTACACCGGTTCACCACTGCCGGCACTGACCTGCACCTTACCCTGCGCCACCTGCACGCGTGTTTGCGCATCGCGCCGCGCAACGCTGAACTGCGTACCAACCACCTTCACCCAGCCGTCGCCGGACTGCACCACGAACGGCCGCGCCGGATCTTTGGTGACGTCGAAGAAACCTTCGCCACGCAGCAAACGGATCTGCCGCTCGCCGGCGCTCAAGCGGATTTGCACCGCACTGTCGGTGTTGAGTTGCAGATGCGAGCCATCGGCCAGTTCGATACTGCGCGACTCGCCGGTGCCGGTGGCGTAGTCCGCGCGCAGACGGTCGAGCCATGGCGTGTTCTGGACGGTGAGGCCCACCGCCAGCAACACCGCCGCAGCGCACGCCCAACGCGGCCAGCGGCGCGCCGGCTTGCGCCAGGCGGCCTGTTCGGCGCGGCGAATCACCCGCGCCGGTTCGCGCAGGCCGCCGAGCATCGCCTGCACTTCCTGCCAAGCGTCATCCTGAGCCTGGCCTTGCCCCAGCCAGGCGGCAAAGGCGTCCATGTCGGCCGGCGTCACGTCCTCGGCCTGCAGGCGGAAATACCAGCCGGACGCTTCTTCGAACAACTCGTCGGCAGTGGAGGTGGCGGTCATGACCGACGTCCTTGTTCATCGCAGGCAAGCCGCGTCTTGATGTACGCGCGGCATTCAATCAAGGCGCGACGCAGTTGGTATTCCACGCTGCGCGCCGTAATCGACAGGCGTTCGCCAATCTCGCGGTAGGAAAGTTCGTCGACATGATAGAGCAGGAAGATCTGCCGAGTCGCTGCGGGCAACGCCAGGATCGCGTCCTGCATCAGTTGCTCCTGTTGGTAGGCGGCCAATTGCTCGTCGGCACCTGGGTTGCTGCACGGCAGCTCTTCGCTGGGCTCGCCGGCGTCCAGGCGCTCACGGCGGATGGCTTGGCGCTGGTGATCGCGCACCAGGTTGCTGGCGATGGTGAAGAGGAAGGCTGGGAGGTTGTCGATCTTTTCGCCGGAGTCCAGGCGGGCCAGACGCAGGAACGACTCCTGGGTCAGGTCGGCGGCCACCTGGGCGCTGCCGGTGCGGCGAGTGACGAAGGCTTCGAGGGCTTTCTTCTGCTCCGCGAACAGGCGCGCGATCTGTGAATTCCAAGAGAGCACAGCACTACCTTGAGAAGAACGGAGGGTTCAGGAAGTGCGCACGCTAGCAGATGATGAGATTGGTTCGCAATTGATATGTATTTTTGCCTGGTTTTTTTGGTGCTCTTGAGGCCGCCATGGAGGGCAAGCCCCCCCCACATTTTGATGTGTGAACACCTTCAACGGTGGGAGCGGGCTTGCCTGCGATGCAGGCGACTTGGTGTTACTGAATCTCGTCAGGCTTGACGATTACCCAGTTCTTGTCGGCCGTCACCGGCAACCCTTCCTTGGCCTGGGCCGCCGCATGCTTGGCCATCATGCCGTTAAGTTGAGTCATGTATTTGTCCTTGCGGTTGATCCACAGGTGGATGCCGCCCTTGGCCACGTCCACATCGTGGAACAGCATGTAGCCGTCGCTGGTCGGCGTATCGCCGCCGACGATCACCGGTTTTTTCCATTCGTCGATGTAGGTCAGGATCGCCGCGTGCTTGCCGGCCATCCACGTTGCCGGGGTCCACAGGTAGGGGGTCAACTCCAGGCCAAGGTTGGCTTTTTCGTCGTATTTGCCGGCGGCGATCTGTTTACGTGCGGTGGTCAGTTCGCCGGTCTTGCGGTCCTTGAGCAAGGTCGTCACGCCAATGACGTTCTCCGGTTTGACGTTGTAGCCGTACTTCGGATCGGCGGCGACCATGCGCACCAGTTCTTCCGACGCGGCAGTCATCACGTACACCTCGATGCCGTTTTCCATCAGCTTGTTGTACAGCTCGGCCTGGCCTGTGAATACTTTCGGCGGCTGTACCTCGGACTTCTTCACCACGTCGCCTTCGAAATAGCTGACCGGCACCGGTTTGCCGGAGGCCATCAACTCATCCACCTGCACCTTGAGTTCCTTGAGGGTGAAGCCGGAAAACACCTGCGCAACCCACGGGTAGCAGACCATGTCGTCGACTTCGCAGAGGCGATAGTAGTAGCTGAACAGGCTTTCCTTATGGTCGGCCGTGTCTTTGAACGGCATCAGCTTGAGCGACGGGTCGAGGCTGTCGCGGGTGATCAGGCCCTTGTTTTCCATGTAGGGCAGCAAGGACTCTTCGAGGTCGTAGCGGTAGCTGGTGTTGTCCATGTCGAACACCGCGAAGTTACCCTTGTTGGCGTTGGCGGCGATCATCTCGTTCAGTTGTTTGGCGGCAGGTGCCGGCCAGTGTTTCAACTCGGTGGCGGCAAACGCCTGGCTGGCGAGCCCCAGGCAAAGTACGGCGGATACCAGTAGTTTCGGCGCGAGCTTCATAGGCGTTGTCTCCCTGAGTGAAAGACATCGACGCTAACAAATCCCTGTGACAGTTCCCATGTCGAGCACGACAGTGCACATCCTGATCCCGCCAGCGGCATACACCTGAGCGTCAAACGCTTATTCCAAAAACGACAGCCACCATTCCATATTGGTATTAAATCAATATATTTCAAGCTGTTAGGCTTTCCGGTTCGCAATCGCAGGCTCACGCGATTGGCTGCCTTCTCAACGGAGCTTCAATGAATCTGCCCCTGATTCTCAATTTACTGGTGTTCGTGGCCCTGTTGCTGGGCCTGGCACAAACCCGTCGCACCCACTGGAGCCTCGCCAAGAAGGTCCTGTTCGCCCTGGTCCTGGGCGTGCTGTTCGGTGCGGCTTTGCACACGATCTATGGCGACGGCAACCCAGTGCTCAAAGCCTCCATCGGCTGGTTCGACCTGGTTGGTAATGGTTACGTGCAACTGCTGCAAATGATCGTGATCCCGCTGGTATTTGCCTCGATCCTCAGCGCCGTGGCGCGCCTGCATAACGCAGCGTCCCTGGGCAAGATCAGTTTCCTGACCATCGGCACCCTGTTGTTCACCACCGCGATTGCAGCGTTGATCGGTATCGGCCTGACCAACCTGTTCGGCCTCACCGCCGAAGGCCTGGTGGCCGGCACCCAGGAAATGGCGCGCCTGCAAGTGATCCAGAACGATTACGCGGGCAAGGTCGCCGACCTGAATATCCCGCAGTTGCTGCTCTCGTTCGTGCCAGCCAACCCGTTCGCCGACCTGGCCCGGGCCAAGCCGACGTCGATCATCAGCGTGGTGATTTTCGCCGCATTCCTCGGGGTTGCCGCACTGCAACTGCTCAAGGATGACGTGGAAAAAGGCCAGAAGGTCCTCAACGCCATCGACACCCTGCAAGCCTGGGTAATGCGCCTGGTGCGCCTGGTGATGAAGCTGACCCCGTACGGTGTACTGGCGCTGATGACCAAAGTAGTCGCCGGTTCCAACCTGCAGGACATCATCAAGCTCGGCAGTTTTGTCGTGGTGTCGTACCTGGCCCTGGGCCTGATGTTCGTGGTGCACGGCCTGCTGCTGTCCCTGGCCGGGATCAACCCACTGCGCTTCTTCCGCAAGGTCTGGCCGGTGCTGACGTTTGCCTTCACCAGCCGCTCCAGCGCGGCGGCGATCCCACTGAGCATTGAAGCGCAGACCCGTCGCCTGGGCATCCCACAGTCCATCGCCGGTTTCGCCGCCTCGTTTGGCGCGACCATCGGCCAGAACGGCTGCGCCGGTCTCTACCCTGCCATGTTGGCGGTGATGGTAGCGCCGACCGTGGGCATCAACCCGCTGGACCCACTGTGGATCGCGACCCTGGTAGCGATTGTGACCCTGAGTTCGGCCGGTGTGGCGGGCGTAGGCGGCGGCGCGACCTTTGCCGCGTTGATCGTGCTACCAGCCATGGGCTTGCCGGTGTCACTGGTGGCGCTGCTGATTTCCGTGGAGCCGTTGATCGACATGGGTCGCACGGCGCTGAACGTGAATGGTTCGATGACGGCGGGGGCAATTACCAGCCAGATCATGGGGCAGACGGATAAAGCGTTGTTGGATGCGGATGAGCATGCGGAGTTAGCGCAGGCCTGATAGGCCGCCATCGGGGGCAAGCCCCCTCCCACAGTTGATCGAGTTCCAACATGAGAATGCGATCGAGTGTGGGAGGTGGCTTGCCCCCGATGCTTTTAGGCTTTTTCCCAGACTTCGAAGTTGTAAGCCGGCTTATCACCTTCGGCGGGGTTCGGCAGATTGGAAACCAACTTCCACTGGCTCGCATCAAACGCCGGAAACCACGCATCCCCCTCCGGGCTCAGCGCCACGCGCGTCAGGTACAGGCGATCCGCCTGTTCCAGCCCCTGCGCATACAACTGCGCACCGCCGATCAGCATCAGCTCATCCACGCCCTGCTCCAGCGCCCAGGCTTCAGCCCGCGCCACGGCGGCATCGAGTGACGGAAAAACTTCCGCACCTTCCAGCGCCAGATCGGTCTGACGGCTGACCACAATGTTCAAACGCCCCGGCAGCGGTCGGCCCAGGGAGTCCCAGGTCTTGCGCCCCATGATGATCGGCTTGCCGAGCGTGGTGGCCTTGAAATATTTGAAATCCCCCGGCAAATGCCAGGGCATGCTGTTGTCGACGCCGATCACGCGGTTTTCACCGAGGGCTGCGATCAGGCTTAAAGGGAGAGTTTTTTTCATGGCGACGAGAATACCAGAGGTGCGAGTCAGCAGTTATGCTCCAGGCTCACGAACACAACAGGATGGCGCGTGACAGCACTGACCCCCCTGCACAAACTCTGGCTGACGGAAACCGTGCGCCTGCGTGAAGAACACGCCGGCCCCTTGGAAGACCAGGAAGCCAATCGCCTCGCCCGCACAGCGGGCGGCGACCTGCCGACGCGCATTCAACAGCGCGCCCTGCACCTCGCCGAACGCGACGGCCTGACCGCCGCCCTCACGCGCTGGCTGCAAGGTGCACGCCTGGCGCTGGTGCTGCTGGCGGTGGTGGCCGTCATCAGCGGTGCGGGCCTGGCCTTTGCGGCGCTGGGCAACGGCTTGACCCCAGTGAATGTGTTCTGGGCCCTGGGCAGCCTGCTCGGCCTGAACCTGATCCTGCTGTTGAGCTGGGCGTTGGGGCTGTTGTTTGCCGGCGAACACAGCGCCAGCCTCGGGCGCTTGTGGTTGTGGTTGAGTGAAAAGCTTGCGCGCGATGCCAAGGCCGCCCAACTGGCCCCGGCGTTGCTGCTGTTGCTGCAACGGCAGAAACTCAATCGCTGGGCAGTGGGCGTGCTGGTCAACAGCCTGTGGTTGCTGGCGCTGCTCAGCGCGCTGGTGATTCTGCTGACGCTGCTCGCCACCCGCCGTTACGGCTTTGTGTGGGAAACCACCATCCTCGGCGCCGACACCTTTGTCGCCGTGACCCAGGCCCTCGGCACCCTGCCCGCCCTGCTGGGCTTCAATGTGCCGACCGTCGAGATGATCCGCGCCAGCGGCGACTCCGCCCTGAACATCGAAAGCGCCCGCCAGGCCTGGGCCGCCTGGTTGGTCGGGGTATTGCTGGTCTACGGCCTGCTGCCAAGATTGATCCTCGCCCTGCTGTGCCTGTGGCGCTGGAAACGCGGGCGCGCCGCCTTGCGCCTGGACCTCAACCTGCCCGGCTACAGCCCACTGCGCGAACGCCTGATGCCCAGCAGCGAGCGCCTTGGGGTCAACGACGCCGCGCCGGAACAGCTGCACCACGTCACCGGCGGCGTCAGTGAGCTGGAAAGCGACGGCGCCTTACTCGTCGCCATCGAGCTGGACGATCAGCACCCTTGGCCACCCAAGCTGCCGGCCAATGTGAAGCACGCCGGCATCCTCGACAGCCGCGAATCGCGTAACAAGCTTCTGGAGCAACTCAGCCGCTTCCCACCCGCGCGCCTGGCCATCGCCTGCGACCCGCGCCGTTCGCCCGACCGTGGCAGCCTGGCGCTGATCGCCGAACTCGCACGCAGCGCCGCCGCTACTCGTGTATGGCTGCTGCAAGCCCCGCCCGGCCAGGCGCTGGATGCCGAGCGCCTGGGCGACTGGCACAGCGCGCTGCAACAGTTGGAGCTGCCGTTCGCCGACTGCGCGCCGTTGAACTGGCTGGAGACCGGTCATGACTAAACCACTGAAACTCGCCGTGGTCGGCCACACCAACGTCGGCAAGACCTCGTTGCTGCGCACCCTCACCCGTGACGTCGGTTTCGGTGAAGTCTCCCATCGCCCCAGCACCACGCGGCATGTCGAAGGTGCGCGCTTGTCGGTCGACGGCGAAGCCTTGCTGGAGTTGTACGACACACCCGGCCTGGAAGATGCCATCGCCCTGCTCGATTACCTGGAACGCCTGGATCGCCCCGGCGAACGCCTGGACGGCCCGGCCCGCCTGGCGCGGTTCCTGGAGGGCAGCGAAGCCCGCCAGCGTTTCGAACAGGAAGCCAAGGTGCTGCGCCAACTGCTGGCCTCGGACGCCGGCCTGTATGTGATCGACGCTCGCGAGCCGGTGCTGGCCAAGTACCGTGATGAACTGCAAGTGCTGGCCAGTTGCGGCAAACCGTTGCTGCCGGTGCTCAACTTCGTCAGCAGCAGCGACCACCGCGAGCCGGACTGGCGTGAAGCCCTGGCGCGCCTCGGCCTGCATGCGCTGGTGCGTTTCGACAGCGTCGCACCGCCGGAAGACGGCGAACGTCGCTTGTATGAAAGCCTCGCCCTGCTGCTGGAAAACGCCCGGCCGCAGTTGCAGCGCTTGATCCTCGACCAGCAAGCCCAGCGCCAGGCCCGTCAACAGAGCGCCGCACGGTTGATTGCCGAATTGCTGATCGACTGCGCCGCGTGCCGACGCAGCGTGGTGACTGAAGATGAGCAACAAGCCATCAGCGATTTGCGCAAGGCGGTGCGTCAGCGCGAACAAAAATGCGTGGAGGCCTTGCTCAAGCTGTTCGGCTTCCGTCCCCAGGACGCTGCCGCCAGCGACTTGCCGTTGCTCGACGGCCGCTGGGGTGATGACCTGTTCAACCCGGAAACCCTCAAGCAACTCGGCGTGCGCGTGGGCGGTGGTATTGCCGCGGGCGCGGCGGCCGGGGCCGGTGTAGACCTGCTGGTCGGCGGGCTGACCCTCGGCGCCGCCGCCCTGGCGGGCGCCATCGCCGGTGGCGCGTTGCAGACCGCACGCAGCTACGGCAGCCGCCTGCTGGGCAAGATCAAAGGCCAACGCGAGCTGACCGTGGACGACAGCGTGCTGCGCCTGCTCGCCCTGCGCCAGCGCCAGTTGCTCAAGGCCCTGAACCTGCGCGGCCATGCGGCGATGCACAGCATCAAGGTCGATACGCCCCAGGACAAGACCTGGCGCGAAGGCAAATTGCCGGACGCGTTGCAGAAGGCCCGCGCCCACCCGCAATGGTCGTCCCTCAACCCCCAGGCCAAACTGAGCCAGGCCGAGCGCCAGGAACAGGTCGAAGCCCTGGCCCAGCGCCTCGACGAGACTTAAGCCGCCAGCAGCTGCCGGGCCTTGGCCTTGAGCACCTCCAGGTCGAGCACCGGCACGTGCATTGCCTTGGCCTGTTCGTCCCAGTGGCGCATGCGCAGGCTGACCTGAAACAACGGGTCCTGCTCAAACGCCCGGGCCTCCTCGGCCGTCATCACGCCGCCCTGGTAACCCAGGGTGCGGCGGCTGGCCTCGCTCAAGCGTGCGTAGTAGTCCGGCTGGCTGAACGTCAGGTAGCGCTTGGCTTCGACGTGGTACTCCACCAGCCTGGCCATGCGTTCACTGAAGCCTGCGCGACGCAAATAGTCGGCGCCCAACCGTTCATGGCTGAACACGCCATAACCGCCCATGTTCTCGCCATCCTGGCCACAGAGATGGCCGATATCGTGGAAGAACGCCGCCAGCACCACCTCATCATCGAAGCCTTCGGCCATGGCCAATTGCGCGGCCTGGGACATGTGCTCGATCTGCGACACCGGCTCGCCGATGTAATCCGCCGTGCCGTGCTGCTCGTACACACCAAAGACTTCGGCAATCGCACGTTCCGGGTTCATTAAGCGTCTCCCCACAGTGCGGTGATATTGCGCTCGGCCATCGCTGGCCCCACGCTCATGCCCACGCCGGTGTGCATCAGGGCGGCGCTCACGCCAGGTGCGGCCTGCACGAACGAAAACGGCGCCGGGCCCCTGGCACCGTAGACACCCTGCCAGCGCTCCACCACCTGGATCTTGCAACCCAAGGTCTGCTCGGCCAACTCGATCATCCAGTCATCCACTTGTTCGGCATTGAACGGCGAGGCGTCGCTGCCATAGTCGTGGGAGTCGCCGATGATCAGTTCGCCATGGGGCGTCGGGCTGATCAGCAGGTGAATCCCGTGTGCATGCAAGTGCGGCGCATCGCGCAGAATCTGCGCCTGTACCGACGCGGCTTCAGGCAGGTCGGCAAAGGCGCCGTAATGCACGCAACTGAGGCCGGTGAGCAAGGCATGTTGCAGGTTGAGGTTGAGCGCAGGCCGGGCGCGCAGCATTTGCAGGCGGCAGATCTGCGGGTTGAGTTCGGCGATGCTCTCGGCCAACAGGGTTTGATAATCGTGGCCGGAACAGACGATGACTTGCTCGCCACGAAAGCTGCCCGCCGTGCTGTGCACCTGGCCCGGCTCCACGTCACGCACCAGGGTGGAGAAGTAAAATTCCACACCCAGTTGCTGGCTCAAGTAGTGGATCAGCGCCGGTATCGCCTCGCGCGAATACAGTTGCTGGTCGTCCTTGCCATGCAGCGCGGCACGGTGATGGCGGAACTGGCCGCCATACAGATCCTTCATGGCCGCGCCTTGCAGCAACTCAACGTTGTAGCCGTACTCTTGCGCACGACCGGCGCAGAAAGCTTCCAGCAGGTGTTCTTCCGCGTCGGTGCGGGCGAACAGGTACGAGCCATTGCGCTTCAATTGAAGGCCCGCCTCCTGTGCCCAATGCCCCCAGATTTCACGGCTTTGCCGTGCCAGGTCGAGCATCGGCCCCGGCGGCTGCCCGGTGACCAGGGCCTGGCCGAAGTTGCGGACCGAGGCGCCCAGTGGCGCGGCGCTGCGCTCGAACACCTTGACCTTGAGCCCGCGCCTGGCGGCGGCGTAGGCGTGGGACAGGCCGAGGATGCCGGCGCCGATGATCAGTAGTTGTGTCATGAAGTGATGTCCTGTTTTCAAGACCGCCATCGGGGGCAAGCCCCCTCCCACAGGGGTACGCATTCCAAATGTGGGAGGGGGCTTGCCCCCGATGAGGCCAGTAGCCCTAACGAAAACCTTACTGCCCCGCCACCTTCTCCGACTTGCCGTCATAGCGCTTGCGCCACTCGGTCAAAATGCTGTCGCGATTCTTCGACGCCCAGGCAAAGTCGTTCTTGATCAAACGCTGCTCGTAGTCGGCCGGCAATTCAGTCTGCGGCTTGGCGATCCCCGGCTGGGCGAGCACGGCAAAGTTGTCCTTGTACAGGTCCATTGCCGCTGTACTGGCGGAGAAATCCGCGAGTTTTTTCGCCGCCTCCGCATGGGCGGTGCCCTTGATCACGGCGGTGGCTTCGATGTCCCAACCCAGGCCTTCCTTCGGCAGGATGATGTCCAGCGGTGCGCCCTGGCGCTTCAGTTGCACGGCTGGGTACTCAAAGGAAATCCCGATCGGGAATTCACCGGACGCCGCCAGCTTGCAAGGCTTGGAGCCCGAATGTACGTATTGGCCGATGTTCTGGTGCAAGTCGTCCATGTACTGCCAGCCCTGCTTCTCGCCGAAGGTTTGCAGCCAGGCGCTCACATCCAGGAAGCCGGTGCCGGACGATGCCGGGTTGGGCATCACGATCTTGCCCTTGTACTCGGGCTTGGTCAGGTCTTGCCAGCTCACCGGCTTGGTCAGGCCCTGTTTCTCGGCTTCGACCGTGTTGAAGCAAATAGTCGCGGCCCACACATCCATGCCGACCCAGGCCGGTGGGTTAGCGGCGTCACGGTAATTCTTGCCGATCTTGTCCAGGTCCTTGGGGGCGTAATTGTCCAGCATGCCTTGCTGATCGAGGATCGCCAGGCTCGACGCGGCCAGGCCCCAGACCACGTCGGCTTGAGGGCGGTCTTTTTCGGCCAGCAGCTTGGCGGTAATGATGCCGGTGGAGTCGCGCACCCATTTGATCTCGACGTCCGGGTTGGCCTGCTCGAAGGCTTTTTTGTAGGTCTTCAACTGCTCGGCTTCAAGGGCCGTGTACACGGTCAACTCGGTCTTGGCGAAAGCATTCAGGCTGAATGCAGTGAGTACGGCAGCGACCAGCGCCAGGGGCTTGAACATGGAGCACCTCCTTCAGGGATGTTTTATTGGCCGGGCGCGGTCTGGCGCCAGGCTTGGGAGCGGCGCAAGGCGCCACGTGAAGCCCACGCCAGCAGCAGCGAAACGCTGCCTGAGGTGAACAGGATGAGGGTGGACATGGCCGCCGCGCCGCCCACATTGCCGGCATCGTCCATGTTCAACACGGCGACGGCGGCGAGGATGGTGTCAGGGCTGTAGAGGAAGATCGCGGCGGACACGGTGGTCATCGCCGACACAAACAGGTAGCGCACGATGTCCAGCAGCGCCGGCAGGCAGATCGGTACCGTGACGTTTAAGTAATGGCGATACAGCGGCGCCTTGAGCGACAGCGCCGCCGCTTCGAACTCGGCGTCCAACTGGCGCAGCGCGGTGGTGGCGGTCATCTGCGCGGTGGTCAAATAGTGAGCAATGGTGCACACCACCAGGAGGGTCATGGTGCCGTAGAACACATGCAGCGGGTTGCCACTCAGATTGAAAAAGAACACGTAGCCCAGGCCCAACACCAACCCCGGCACGGCCATCGGCACAAAGCTGAGCATGCGCAGCGCCAGGTTCAGGCCCTTCTGGCCCTTGGTCTTTTCCATCAGGTAGGCGCCGGTGAAGATCAATACGCTGCCGATCAACGCCGTGCACAACGCCAGGGTCAGGCTGTTGCGATAGGCCAGCCAACCGCCGCCGGCCGTGTCTTCGAACTGATAGTGGCTGAGCGACAGCGACAGGTTGTACGGCCAGAATTTCACCAACGAGGAGTACACCGCCATGCCGAACACCAGCAGCAACACGGCGCAGATCAGCAGCACGATGAGCAGGTAGCAGCCATCCCGTACACGCGACGGCACCGGCTGGAAGACTTGGGCACGGCCACTCATGCCGTCACCTTGGCGACGACGCAACCAGGCGTCGACGCCAAAGCTGAACAGCGCCGGCAGCAGCAACACCATGCCGATCAATGCACCGCGACCGAACTGTTGCTGGCCGACCACCGCCTTGTAGGCCTCCAGCGCCAGCACCTGGTAATCACCACCCACCACCACGGGCACGCCGAAGTCGGTAATGGTCAGGGTGAACACCAGGCAGAATGCGGCAAACACCGCCTGGCGCGTGGCCGGCCAGGTGATGCTGCGGAACGCCCGCGCAGGGCTGGCGCCCATGCTTGAGGCTGCGTCGAACAAGCGCGCATCGGCCAGGGACAGCGCCGACAGCAAAATCATCAGGGCATGTGGGAAGGTGTAGATCACTTCACCCAGCACAATGCCCCAGAAGCCGTAGATGTTGTCCGAGAGCAACCCGCGCAACATGCCCTGGTTACCGAACAGGTAGACCAGCGCAATCCCCGGCAGCATCGACGGTGCCATCAACGGCAGCAGCGACAGGCCGCGCCAGAGGGCCTTGCCGGGAATCAACGTGCGTTGCAGGGCGTAGGCAAACAGGTAGGCCAGCGGTACGACAATGGCCGCTACGCTGAGGGAGACTTTCAGGCTATTGCCCAGCAGCCAGTGGAAGTTGGTGCTGGTGACCAACTCACGTGCGGCGACCAGACCACCGCCCTGCCCGGCTTCACTGCTGAAGCCGCGCCAGAAGATCGCCAGCAGTGGCAGCAATACGGCGATGCCCAGCAGCAACAGCCAGAGCAGTTTGCCGCCGACCACGAAAATACGGTCGCCGGCTTCGGCGCGGGACACTTGGCGCGGCAGCGTCATGACAGCGGCCATCTCAGGCAAACACCTGCAGGCTGCGCGGCGGCAAGGCTACCCAGATGCCCTGGGCGCCCAGGCGCGGCATGGCTTCCGGGGCCAGTTCGGCAAGCAGCGGATGGCCGGGCAGTTGCTCCAGCTCGAAGCTCATGCGGCAGCGGTTGCCGAGGAAGGTAATCTCGCGGACCTTGGCCGGGAACAGGTTTTCTTCATGCACCGGCGGGTTGACGTTGATCGCTTCCGGGCGGCAGAACAGCCGGCCGGACTTGGCCACGCCGGCATCCTCGGCCAGGCGCATGTTCATCCCGCCGACCTGGGCATGGCTGGCACTGTTGCGGCTGAACGGCAGCCAATTGCCCTGGCCGACAAACTCCGCCACAAACGGCGTAGCCGGGCGGTCGTAGATTTCCTGAGGCGTGGCGTATTGCTCGACCTTGCCGTTGTTCATCACGGCGATGCGATCGGCCATCAACATCGCTTCGTCCTGGTTGTGGGTGACCATCAGGGTGGTGATACCGAGGCGCCGTTGCAGCTGGCGCAGCTCAGTGCACAGGTGTTCGCGAACGCGGGCGTCGAGGGCCGACATTGGCTCATCCAGCAACAGCAACGAAGGGGCCGGTGCCAGTGCACGGGCCAGGGCGACGCGCTGCTGCTGACCGCCGGAGAGTTGACCGGGGTATTTCTTTTCACTGCCGAGTAGCCCCACCAGTTCAAGCATCTGTCCGACGCGCTGGCGCACTTCATCGCGACCGCTGCCGGTGAGGCCGTAGCCGATGTTCGCTTCGACGGTGAGATTGGGAAACAGCGCGTAGGACTGGAACAGAATGCCGTAGTCCCGAGCTTGGGGCGGCAGCAGGGAAACATCCCGATCACCCAGGTAAAGTTCGCCGCTGTCCTGGCGCTCCAAACCAGCGATGCAGCGCAGCAACGTGGTCTTGCCGCAGCCGGAAGGGCCCAGCAGGCACACCAGCTCGCCGGCTGCCACGTCCAGGGAGACATTGTCCAACGCCGTAAAGGCGCCGAAGCGTTTCTGGATACCGCGCACTTTCATCGGCGCGCCGGGTTGGGTCAGGACTGTGTTCATGGTGGCACCTCATCAAACTGATGAAGGCCATGCTAGGCAGGCAATGCGTCCCTCTTGTGGCAGAAAGGCAAAACGCGGCGATAGTGGTATTCGCAGATTTGGGTAGGCGATTTAGAGACGGGTTGTCTGGTCTACCGCAATCGGGGGCAAGCCCCCTCCCACATTTGACCGAGTTCCAACATGGAAATGCGGTCACCTGTGGGAGGGGGGCTTGCCCCCGATTGGTCCCCAAAGCCACTACAAGGCTTTAAATCGGCGACATTTCCTGCGCCAACCCTAGAAACGCCGCCGGCAGACGAGCGCCTTTTCGTTCCTTGAGGCAGTACAGGTACTCCGGAATCTGCGGCGCATTCTCGATGGTCAGCACCCGCAACTGCGGATCGTGGGGCACTTCCTGGCGGGCGATGATGCTGATGCCGATATTGCGCAGCACCGCTTCGCGGATCGATTCACGGCTGCCGATTTCCAGCAGCGGCCCATAACTCACGCCGGCACCTTGCAGCATCTCTTCCGTAAGCCGCCGCGTGGTGGAGCCCGCTTCACGCATCAACAGCGTATGCCCCGCCAACGCACCCAGCGGCACATGGTCGAGCTTGGCCAGCGGGTGATTGCGGTGCACCGCCAACACCAGTGGATCGGTGCCCAGCACGCGGCGGATCAGGCGCGGGTCTTCAAGCAACTGCGAGGATGCCGCGACATCGACGCGGTAATCGTCCAGCGCTTCGAGTACCTGCTGGGAGTTGCCGATTTCCACCGACACCTCCACCTGCGGCAGGCGTTCGCGAAAGGCTTTGACCAGATCGAGGATGTAGTACGGCGCTGTCGCGGCAATCCTCAGCGCGCCCTGAACCTGGCCGCTGTTGCGCAGGAAAAACTCGATGTCCGCTTCCTGCTGCAGCAGCGTCTTGACCATCGGCAGCAGGCGCGCACCCTCGTCGCTGACGGTGAGGCGGCGCCCGCCACGGTAGAACAGCTCAACGCCGTACTGGCTTTCCAGGTTGCGAATCTGGGTGGTGACCGTGGGCTGGCTCAGGCCGAGTTTTTTCGCCGCCTGGGTGATGCTGCCCAGGCGGGCAACCATAAAAAACGCCTTCAGCTCGGCACTCAGCACACCACCCTCTCATCCTCTATTTGCGCAACAGGCGCAGGCCATTGAACACCACCAGCAGGGCCACGCCCATGTCGGCGAACACCGCCATCCACATGGTGGCCAGGCCCAGGAAGGTGACCACCAGGAAGATCGCCTTGATCACCAGCGCCAGGGCGATGTTCTGCTTGAGGATACTCGACGTTTGCCGCGACAAACGAATGAATGCCGGAATCTTGCGCAAATCATCGTCCATCAAGGCCACGTCGGCGGTCTCGATGGCGGTGTCGGTACCTGCTGCGGCCATGGCGAAGCCAATCTCGGCGCGGGCCAGGGCCGGGGCGTCGTTGATGCCGTCGCCGACCATACCCACCCGGTGGCCTTGGCCGTAGAGGGCTTCGATGGCTTGCAGCTTGTCGGTGGGCAACAGGTCGCCCTGGGCCTGGTCGATGCCGACCTGGGCGGCAATCGCCTGGGCGGTGTGGGTGTTGTCGCCAGTGAGCATCAGGGTCTTGATGCCCAGCTCATGCAACTGCTGGATGGCTTCGCGGCTGCTGTCCTTGACCGTGTCGGCCACCGCGAACAGTGCCAGCGGGCCGGACTTGTCGAGCAGCAGCACCACGGACTTGCCTTGTTTCTCCAGGGCGAACAGCTTTTCCTCCAGCTCCGGCGAGCATAAGCCCAGGTCTTCCACGAGGCGGTGATTGCCCAAGTGGTAGGTCTGGCCATTGATATCGCCGCGCACGCCGCGACCGGCCAGGGCTTCGAAGTTATCCACAACGTGCACAGGCAGGTTTTTATCCACAGCAGCAAAGGCAATTGCCAGGGACACGGGGTGGTCGGAACGCCCGGCCAAACTGGCAGCCAGGGCCGGGGCGCTGTCTTCGACATTGGGGAACAGCGCTAGGTAGTCGGTTTGCACCGGCTTGCCGTGGGTGATGGTGCCGGTCTTGTCGAGGGCCAGGTAGTCAAGCTTGTAACCGCCCTCCAGGTACACACCGCCCTTGATCAGGATGCCTTTGCGCGCCGCAGCCGCGAGGCCGCTGACGATGGTCACCGGGGTGGAGATCACCAACGCACAAGGGCAAGCCACCACCAGCAGCACCAGGGCGCGGTAGATCCAGTCGAACCAGGCGCCGGCCATGAACAGCGGCGGTATCACGGCCACGCCCAGGGCGAACAGGAACACGGCCGGGGTGTAGATTTTCGAGAAGCTGTCGACAAAACGCTGGGTCGGTGCCCGTGCGCCTTGGGCCTGTTCCACCGCATGGATGATGCGTGCCAGGGTGGAGTTGTTGGCGGCCGCCGTGACCTTGTACTCCAGGGAGCCGGCCTGGTTGATGGTGCCGGCGAAGACTTTATCGCCCACGCTCTTTTCAATCGGCAGGCTTTCACCGGTGATCGGCGCCTGGTCGATGGTGGATTGGCCGGCGGTGACTTCACCGTCCAGGCCAATGCGCTCGCCGGGTTTTACCCGCACGATTGCTCCAAGTTCAATGCTTTTAACTTCCTGTTCAATCCAGTTGCCATCGGCCTGCCGCACCGTGGCCTGTTCCGGTGTCATCTGCATCAAGCCACTAATGGCATTGCGTGCACGGTCCAGGGACTTGGCTTCGATCAGTTCGGCCACGGTAAACAGGAACATCACCATCGCCGCTTCCGGCCACTGGCCAATCAGGATGGCGCCGGTCACCGCGATGCTCATCAACGCGTTGATGTTCAGGTTGAGGTTTTTCAGGGCAATCCAGCCCTTTTTATAGGTGGTGAGGCCGCCGCTGAGGATCGACACCAGCGCCACGATGGCGATGACCCAGGTCGGCGCAGCGTTGGTGAAGTGCATTATTTCAGCGCCCAACGCGCCGACACCGGACAACGCCAGCGGCCACCAATGCTTCTTGCCGGGCGGCTCGGCAGCCGGGGTGCCCTCCACGATCGGATCGGCCTGCATGCCCAGGGATTTGATCGCATCGATGATCGGCGCGGTGCTCGGCAGGTCATGGGTGACGCCGAGGATGCGATTGATCAGGTTGAACTCCAGCTGCTGCACACCAGCGAGCTTGCCCAGTTTGTTCTGGATCAGCGTCTGCTCGGTGGGGCAGTCCATGGCTTCGATGCGGAAGGTGCTCAGGCGTGAGCCGGCAGTCGACGCCTCGCTCAGTTGCACCAACGCAGACGCGAGCGCGCCGGAACAGCAGGAACCGCCATGACCGTGGTCATGCACTGGCGTGAGTTTCTTCGGGCCATGATCATGGTCGTGGTCATGTTTGTGCGGGGTATGGAGGGAGTCGCTCATTCTGTCGCGTCCGTAAAGGTGCCTGTTGCCAAGTAAAGACCCTGTAGCCACTATAGGGTCAAGCACCCATTTGGAGATTGCTGCGATGAAGATCGGCGAACTGGCCAAACTGACCGACTGCCCGGTGGAAACCATCCGTTATTACGAGAAAGAAGGCCTGCTGCCCCCCCCGGCACGCACCGACGCCAACTACCGCGTGTACACCCAGGCGCACACCGAGCGGCTGATCTTTATCCGCAACTGCCGCAGCCTCGACATGACCCTGGAAGAGATCCGCAGTTTGCTCGGGTTACGGGACAGCCCTCAGGACCAGTGTGAAAACGTGAATGCCTTGATCGACGAGCATATCCACCATGTGAAAGCGCGGATTGACGGGCTGTTGGCGTTGCAGGAGCAATTGCTGGACCTGCGTCAACGCTGCGGCGGCGGGGATCAGTGTGGGATTTTGCAGCAGTTGGAGGTCAGCGGAGGTGTTGCCGCCAACGAGGCCGAGCCCTCACATGTGGGCAGAAGCCACGGCCATTAATTCAAGCAAACGCGGTTCAAATGTGGGAGGAGGCTTGCCCCCGATGCGGAGTTTCAGCCACCAAATACTTAGCTGATCCACCGCTATCGGGGGCAAGCCCCCTCCCACACAAGCCGACACCTTAAGACCAAGACAGTCTTCAGATAGCCACGTCGGCCTTGATGCTTGGATCAGCGTCATAGCCCACGATTTCAAAATCTTCGAACTTGTAATCGTAGATCGACGCCGGCTTACGCTTGATCACCAGTTCCGGCAGCTTCTTCGGCGTGCGCGCCAGCTGGGTCTGGATCTGTTCCATGTGGTTGCTGTAGGCGTGGGTGTCGCCGGTGGTGACGATGATCTCGTGGGGGATCAGGTCGCATTGCTGGGCCAGCATGTGGGTCAGCAGCGCCAGGGCGGCGGTGTTGTACGGCAGGCCAAGGAACACGTCGGAACTGCGAATGTACAACTGCATCGACAGATGGCCGTCATGCACGAACGCCTGGTACAGCAGGTGGCACGGTGGCAGGGCTTGTTTGCCGTTGCGCGCGTTTTCCTGCGGGCTCTTGGTTTCGTCCGGCAGGTACTCGACGTTCCAGCCGTGGAACAGGATGCGGCGGCTGTTGGGGTTGGTCTTGAGCGTGTGCACCATGTAGTCGATCTGGTTGATCGTGCCGCCGTCCTTGGTCGGCCAGGCGGTCCACTGTTCGCCATACACCGGCCCCAGATCACCTTCTTCGGTGGCCCATTCGTCCCAGATTTTTACGCCGTTTTCGTTCAGCCACTTGATGTTGGTGTTGCCGCTCAACATCCAGATCAGCTCATTGGCGATGCTTTTGAAGTGAAGCTTCTTGGTGGTCAGCAGCGGGAAGCCGTCGGCCAAGTTATGCCGATACTGACGGGCGAACACGGCCTTGGTGCCGGTGCCGGTGCGATCGCCCTTGGTCAATCCATTGGTCACGACGTCGTTCAGTAGTTCGAGATATTGCTTCATGTCATTACCTGTATCGTTGAAGCCGAGACCTCGCAGGCCCCGGCATTCGAATTTAAAGCGCGGTGTTCTTCAGCGGTTGCGGACGGTTGTACGCCCACCACAGCAGGCCCAGGCCGACGAGGATCATCGGGATACTGAGCACCTGGCCCATGGTCAGCCAGCCCCAGGCCAGATAGCCCAGCTGTGCATCCGGCACGCGCACGAATTCGACGATGAAACGGAAGATCCCGTAGAACAGCGCGAACATGCCGGAAACGGCCATGGTCGGGCGCGGTTTGCGCGAGAAGAGGTACAGGATAAGGAACAGTGCCACGCCTTCCAACGCGAACTGGTACAGCTGCGACGGATGGCGCGGCAGTTGCGCCGGGTCGCTGAACGGCGGGAACACCATGGCCCACGGCACGTCGGTCGGCTTGCCCCACAACTCGGCATTGATGAAGTTACCGATACGCCCGGCACCCAGGCCGATCGGCACCAGTGGCGCGACGAAGTCCATCAACTGGAAGAACGACTTGCCATTACGACGGCCGAACCACCAGGCCGCGATCATCACGCCGATAAAGCCACCGTGGAAGGCCATGCCGCCTTTCCACACTTCGAAGATCAGCGTCGGGTTGGCGATGTAGGCAGAGAGATCGTAAAACAGCACATACCCCAGTCGTCCGCCGACAATAACGCCCATCGACAACCAGAACACCATGTCGGAGAGCTTCTCCTTGGTCCAGGTCGGGTCGAAACGGTTCAGGCGCCGGGAGGCCAGCAGCCATGCACCGCCGATGCCGATCAGGTACATCAACCCGTACCAGTGGATTTTCAGCGGACCGATGGCCAGGGCCACCGGGTCGATCTGCGGGTAAGGCAGCATTGCGACTCCTCGTTAAATCATTCGTTATGGCGACCGGACCATGCCCGGGCGCGATTAAGCCTGCGTTACAGCAAAAAATTCAAACCGACGCAAAACAGCAGACCGGCGAACAACCGCTTCAACAGACGCGGCGACAACCGGTGCGCCAGGCGCGCGCCGAAACGGGCAAACACCATGCTGGTCAGGGCAATGCCCAGCAGCGCCGGCAAATACACGAACCCTAGACTATGAGCGGGCAACAGCGGGTCATGCCAGCCCAGAATCATGAAACTTAATGCACTGGCCAGGGCAATCGGCAAGCCACAGGCCGATGAGGTGGCCACCGCCTGCTGCATCGGTACGCTGCGCCAGGTCAAAAACGGCACGGTCAGCGAGCCGCCGCCGATGCCGAAAATCGCCGAAGCCCAGCCAATCACCGTACCGGCCAGGGTCAGGCCAAGCTTGCCGGGCACCGTGCGGCTGGCCTTGGGCTTGACCTCAAGGGCCAATTGCACGGCGATGATCAGCGCGAACACGCCGATGATCTTCTGCAAGTTGGGGCCGGAAATAGCCTCGGCGGTCAGCGCACCAAAACCGGCGCCGATCAGGATGCCCACGGTCATCCATACAAAGATCGGCCAACGCACCGCGCCACGTCGGTGGTGCTCACGCACGGCATTGACCGAGGTAAAGATGATCGTCGCCAGGGACGTGCCCACGGCCAGGTGAGTCAGCACCTGCGGGTCGAAGCCCTGCAAGGTGAAGCTGAACACGAGCACCGGCACGATGATGATCCCGCCGCCCACGCCAAACAGCCCGGCGAGCACACCCGCGCACGCGCCCAGCAGCAAATACAGCAGAAATTCCATGGGAGCCCCCAAACCAAGTCCGGCATGTTAACGGATGGAAGGCATGCGACCCAACTGGATACGATGGAACGCTGCTGCCGGTGTGGGTAGAGTGGCTAAAAACACAAAAGGAAATCGCCTGATGTGCCTGATTGTTTTTGCCTGGCGGCCGGGCCACGCCCAACCGCTGATCGTCGCGGCCAACCGTGATGAATTCTACGCCCGCCCCAGCCTGCCGCTGGCCCAATGGCCGGATACGCCCGAGGTCTACGCCGGCCGCGACCAGGAAGCGGGCGGCACCTGGCTGGGGGTCAATGCCGATGGGCGTTTTGCGGCCCTGACCAACATCCGCGACCCGCACCAGCCACCCGCACGCAAGTCCCGTGGGGAACTCGTGGCGCGGTTTCTCAGTGGTTCGCTACCGATTGACGAGTATCTTGCCGACGTTAACGGCCGATCGATTGAATATGCCGGGTTTAACCTGCTGGTGGGGACGCGGGAAGCGTTGTGGCACTACAACGCCAATGACACCGAGCCGACGCAACTGAAGGCCGGCGTTTATGGGTTATCCAATGCAGGGCTGGACACGCCGTGGCCGAAGTTGCTTAAGGCCAAGGCGGCGTTGAGCGAGGTGCTGGCAGACCCGCAGCCGGAAGCGTTACTGGAGATTTTGAGCGACCCGCAGACGGCGTCGTTTGCTGACTTGCCCGATACCGGCGTGGGGTTGGCGACGGAGAGTCTGCTGTCGAGTGTGTTTATCGCCAGTCCCAGTTATGGGACGCGGGCGAGCACGGCGTTGATTGTGAATGCCGATGGCACGCGGCGGATGGTGGAGCGAAGCTTCGGACCGCATGGGGGGCGGCTCGGAGAGGTAGAACTCAAGTTCTGACGCTGATGCACCGCCCCCCCGTAGCAGCTGTCGAGCCCCGGCGAGGCTGCGTCGGCCGCAACTCGGTCCTGAATCGGCAGCGCGCCCGACGCAGCCTCGCTTGCGCTCGACAGCTACGGGGCGGGGGCTGCGTATCGCCATTAAAGGGTTTTGGCGGAAGCCGGGTTGATCATCCGTGTCAGCCCAAGGTTCTTCAGCGCCAATTGCAGCGAGCTGTGGATAACTTGCGGGTTGTCGATGGTCATCAACTCGGCCAGCAGATCCTTGGCCATGCTCAGCTCAACCTGGCGCAGCATCCACTTCACCTTCGGCAAGTTGGTGGCGTTCATCGACAGGCTGTCAAAGCCCATCGCCATCAACAGCACCGCCGCCGCCGGGTCGCCGGCCATTTCACCGCAGATGCTCACCGGCTTGCCTTCGGCATGGGCGTCGCGCACCACGTGTTGCAAGGCTTGCAGCACCGCCGGGTGCAGGTAGTCGTAGAGGTCGGCCACCCGTGGGTTGTTGCGGTCCACGGCCAGCAGGTATTGGGTCAAGTCGTTGGAGCCCACCGACAGGAAGTCCACCTGCCGCGCCAGTTCCTTGGCCTGGTACACCGCCGCCGGGATTTCGATCATCACGCCAATCGGCGGCATCGGCACGTCGGCGCCTTCGTCGCGCACCTCGCCCCAGGCGCGGTGGATCAGGTGCAATGCTTCTTCCAGTTCATGGGTGCCGGAAATCATCGGCAGCAGGATGCGCAGGTTGTTCAGGCCTTCGCTGGCCTTGAGCATGGCGCGGGTCTGCACCAGGAAGATTTCAGGGTGGTCGAGGGTGACGCGAATACCGCGCCAGCCGAGGAAGGGGTTGTCTTCCTTGATCGGGAAATACGACAGTGACTTGTCGCCGCCGATGTCCAGGCTGCGCATGGTCACCGGCAACGGGTGGAAGGCGGACAGTTGCTCGCGATAAATCGCCAGCTGCTCCTTCTCGCTCGGGAAACGCTGGTTGATCATGAACGGCACTTCGGTGCGGTACAGCCCCACCCCTTCGGCTCCGCGCTGTTGCGCGCGGGCCACATCGGCCAGCAGGCCGGTGTTGACCAGCAGCGGCACACGGTGGCCGTCGAGGGTCACGCACGGCAGTTCGCGCAACGAATCGAGCCCAAGCGCCAGTTGCTTCTCTTCTTCCACCACCTCGGCGTATTGCTTGCGCATGACTTCGCTGGGGTTGGTAAACACCTCGCCGCGATGCCCATCGACGATCATGTCGATGCCATCGACCTTGGAATACGGCAGGTCCACCAGGCCCATCACCGTCGGAATACCCATGGCGCGGGCCAGGATCGCGACGTGGGAGTTACCCGAACCCAGTACGGAGACCAGGCCCACCAGTTTGCCTTCGGGCACTTCGCCGAGCATGGTGGCGGTCAGTTCTTCACTGATCAGGATGGTGTTGTCGGGGTAGACCAGGTTGGTGGTGCGGTCTTCCTGCAGGTAGGCCAGCAGACGGCGGCCGAGGTCGCGCACATCCGAGGCCCGCTCACGCAGGTAGGCGTCATCCATCAATTCGAAACGGTTGACGTGATCGGTGACCACCTGGCGCAGCGCGCCCTGGGCCCACTGGCCGGTCTTGATCACGGTCTTGACTTCGTTCCCGAGGGACGCGTCGTCGAGCATCATCTGGTACACGTCAAACAGCGCGCGCTCTTCGGGGCGCAGCTGGGTGGCCAGCTTGGTCGACAGGTTGCGCATGTCGGCGCGCACGCCTTCCAGGGCCGTCTTGAACAGTTTGATTTCAGCGTCGATGTCGTCGACGTTCTTGTCCGGCACCACATCGAGGTCGGCCGGCGGCAACATGACCACGGCAGTACCGACCGCCGCACCCGGCGAACCCGGCACGCCGACGAACTTGGCTTCCTGGATACCCTTGCCCTGGCCGCCCAGGCCGCGAATCGAGCCGGTGGCTTCGGCGTGGGCAATAACCCCGGCGAGCTGCGCGCTCATGGTCACGAGGAAGGCTTCTTCACCCTCGTCGAACTGGCGACGCTCTTTTTGCTGGATGACCAACACGCCGACGACGCGGCGGTGGTGAATGATCGGTGCGCCGAGGAACGAGGCGTAACGCTCTTCACCGGTTTCGGCAAAGTAGCGATAACGCGGGTGATCGGCCGCGTTTTCTAGATTGAGGGGTTCTTCACGCGTCCCCACCAAGCCCACCAGACCTTCGTTGGGCGCCATGCTGACCTTGCCGATGGAGCGCTTGTTCAAGCCCTCGGTGGCCATCAGCACAAAACGGTTGGTCTCTGGGTCCAGCAGGTAAACCGAGCAGACCTGGCTGCCCATGGCTTCCTTGACGCGCAACACAATAATCCCCAACGCCGCCTTGAGATCCTTGGCGGAGTTAACTTCCTGGACGATCTTGCGCAGCGTATTGAGCATGGCTCGGGGTCGAACTCCGTCGTCAGTCGCGCGATAAAAGGCGCGGGGCAAGCTCTTTGAGAGCGCGACGATAAACCTCGCGCTTGAATGTCACCACCTGGCCCAACGGGTACCAATAACTGACCCAACGCCAGCCATCGAACTCCGGTTTACCGGTCAAATCCATCCGCACCCGCTGCTCGTTGGAGATCAGGCGCAGGAGAAACCATTTCTGCTTCTGGCCGATGCACAGCGGTTGGCTGTGGGTACGCACCAGGCGTTGCGGCAAACGATAGCGCAACCAGCCCCGGGTACAGGCCAGAATCTGTACATCTTCGCGCTCAAGGCCGACTTCTTCGTTCAACTCACGGTACAAGGCGTCTTCAGGGGTTTCGTCGGGGTTGATTCCGCCTTGAGGAAACTGCCAGGCATCTTGGTTGATTCGGCGAGCCCATAGCACCTGGCCGGCATCATTCGTAAGAATAATCCCGACATTAGGACGGAAACCATCGGGGTCGATCACGGCAACAACCTCGCAAACGCATGTCGCCGCATTGTTCCACAAAGGTTGTTCCAGCGGCAACGAGGCTTCTTACCTTATGTGCACTCTTGTGAAAAGACCGTATTCTGGACGCCTTTTTACAGACTTTTCAGCGAGTAACTGCAATGCGCCTGGCTTTATTCGACTTGGACAACACCCTTCTTGGCGGTGACAGCGACCACGCCTGGGGCGATTACCTCTGCGAACGGGGGATTCTCGACGCGGTAGCCTACAAGGCCCGCAACGACGAGTTCTACCAGGACTACCTGGCCGGCAAGCTGGACAACGCCGCGTACCTGAACTTTTGCCTGGAAATCCTCGGCCGCACCGAGATGGCCCAACTGGACGAGTGGCACAACGACTATATGCGCGACTGCATCGAGCCGATCATGCTGCCCCTTGCCGTCGAACTGCTGGCCAAGCACCGCGCCGCTGGCGACAAGCTGGTGATCATCACCGCCACCAATCGTTTCGTCACCGCGCCAATTGCCGCACGCCTGGGCGTGGAAACCCTGATCGCCACCGAATGCGAGATGGAAAACGGCCGCTACACCGGACGCAGCACCGATGTGCCGTGCTTTCGCGAGGGCAAGGTGACGCGCCTGAATCGTTGGCTGGAAGAAACCGGACATAGCCTGGAAGACAGCTATTTCTACAGCGATTCAATGAACGACCTGCCGTTGTTGGAGCAGGTGACGCATGCGGTGGCGGTGGACCCGGACCCGAATCTGCGCGCCGAAGCCGAGAAGCGTGGTTGGCCGGTGATTACGCTGCGTAGCTGATGGCCCTATCGGGGGCACGGTCCAAAGCGTTAAACCGGCTTGGCGCCCATCAACCCTGCAATCGCCACAAACCCCACCAGGCTCACCACCGCCAGCACCAAAGTGAAATTCAGGCTGCCGCCCTCACCTTTGCGCAGGCGGTTAAGCCGTGCCACCAACCAGAACCAGGCCAACGCCGCCACGGTATAGAGGATGCTGGAACCCAGGATCCAGGTCTGCCCCAATGGCCAGCCGACCAAGTGCACCAACCACCAGCCGGTAAACGGCATGCTGACCATACAAACGCCCATCAGCAACCACACGAACGCCCACGGGCGCTGCACAGTCACGGCCGGGCCGGCGCTGCGCTTGCGCCAGGCCAACAGCGCCAGGCCGAGGCCGCAGAGCAGCAGCAACACCGTGGCGGCTATGTGGATAACTTTGAGGGTGGTCAGGGTTTCCATGTGTCGTCTTCCTTAAAGTCCGCCCCAATCAGCGTAGTCGCTCAACCGAGAAACAATTTGTAGGCCGGGTTATCGCTTTCATCCCAATACGGGTAGCCAATGGCCTCCAGGGCTGCCGGGACCAGATGACGCTCGCTCGCCGGCACTTGCAGGCCGGCGACCACACGGCCGTCAGCGGCGCCGTGGTTGCGATAGTGGAACATCGAGATGTTCCAGCGCCCGCCCAATTTATTGAGAAAGTTGAACAAGGCCCCCGGACGCTCAGGGAATTCGAAGCGAAACACCACCTCATCACTGACCTTGGCCGCATGCCCACCGACCATATGGCGAATGTGCAACTTGGCCAGCTCGTTCTCGGTCAGGTCCAGCACCGGGAAACCCTGGCTGGTGAGGCTGGCGATCAGCGCACTGCGCGGGTCGTTTTCCGGGTGGGTCTGCACCCCGACAAAGATGTGCGCTTCGCTGCCGGAGTGGTAGCGGTAGTTGAATTCGGTGATCTGGCGCTTGCCCACGGCCTCGCAGAAAGCCTTGAAGCTGCCCGGTTTCTCGGGGATGGTCACGGCGATGATGGCTTCACGACCTTCACCCAGTTCGGCGCGCTCGGCCACATGGCGCAGGCGGTCGAAGTTGACGTTGGCGCCGGAGTCGATGGCCACCAGGGTTTGCCCGGTGATACCACGGGTCTCCACGTATTTCTTGATCCCTGCCACACCCAGCGCACCGGCCGGCTCGGTGATGGAGCGGGTATCGTCGTAGATGTCCTTGATCGCCGCACAGATTTCATCGGTGCTGACGGTGATTACCTCATCCACATAGTGTTTGCAGATGTCGAAGGTGTGCTGGCCGATCTGCGCCACCGCCACGCCGTCGGCAAAGATACCCACGGTGGGCAGCACCACACGCTCGCCGGCGGCCATGGCGGCTTGCAGGCAGTTGGAGTCGTCCGGCTCGACGCCGATGATCTTGATCTCCGGGCGCAGGTATTTCACGTAGGCCGCAATGCCGGCGATCAGCCCGCCGCCGCCCACCGGTACGAAAATCGCGTCCAGAGGCCCCGGGTGCTGGCGCAGGATCTCCATTGCCACGGTGCCCTGCCCGGCAATGGTGTGCGGATCATCGTAGGGGTGAATGTAGACGTAGCCTTTTTCGTCGACCAGTTTCAGCGAGTAGGCCAGGGCTTCCGGGAAGGAGTCGCCGTGCAGCACCACTTTGCCGCCACGGGAGCGCACGCCTTCGACCTTGATCTCCGGGGTGGTCTTGGGCATCACGATCGTGGCCTTGACCCCCAGCACCTTGGCCGCCAGGGCCAGGCCCTGGGCATGGTTGCCCGCCGAGGCCGTGACGACGCCGCGTGCACGCTCTTCAGCCGTCAACTGAGTCAGCTTGTTGTACGCGCCGCGAATCTTGAACGAGAACACCGGCTGCAAGTCTTCACGCTTGAGCCAGACCTTGTTGCCCAGCCGCTCGGAAAGCTGGCGGGCGGTCTGCAGCGGGGTTTCTACGGCAACGTCATAGACGCGCGAGGTGAGGATCTTTTTGACGTACTGTTCAAGCATCGGCGGAAATCACTGGGCGGGTTGGGCAGGGCCAAGGAGTCTAACCCAGCGTTTGGCCGGGCGACCACACGAATCCAGAGGTTTTGTTAGGTTATACTCGCGCCCCTCTTTACTCCCCGCCCGTTCCGGAGCCCGCATGACCCAGGATCAACTCAAACAGGCAGTGGCCCAGGCCGCCGTCGATTTAATCCTTCCTAAACTCGACGACAAGAGCATCGTCGGTGTCGGCACCGGCTCCACCGCCAACTGCTTTATCGACGCGCTGGCCCAGCACAAAGGCGCATTCGACGGCGCCGTAGCCAGTTCCGAAGCCACCGCCGCGCGCCTCAAAGGCCATGGCATTCCGGTGTACGAGCTCAATACCGTGAGCGACCTGGAGTTCTACGTCGACGGCGCCGATGAGAGCGACGAACACCTGAACCTGATCAAGGGCGGCGGTGCAGCCCTGACCCGCGAGAAAATCGTCGCGGCGGTGGCCAAGACCTTTATCTGCATCGCCGACGCCAGCAAGCTGGTGCCGGTCCTCGGCGCGTTCCCGCTGCCGGTGGAAGTCATCCCGATGGCCCGCAGCCACGTGGCCCGCGAGCTGGTGAAGCTGGGCGGCGACCCGGTGTACCGCGAAGGCGTGTTGACCGACAACGGCAACATCATCCTCGACGTGTTCAACATGCAGATCACCAACCCGGTGGAGCTTGAGACGCAGATCAACGCCATCGTCGGCGTGGTCACCAACGGCCTGTTCGCTGCGCGTCCGGCGGATGTGCTGCTGCTGGGCACTTCCGAAGGCGTGAAAACCCTCAAGGCCTAAGAACACCACATTAGTTCGGCAGTGTTTTCAGGGGCTGGGTTTCTTGAACACATAAAACAGGTTCGGCTCGCTGACCAGGTACAACGTGCCCTCGTCATCCATGGCGATCCCTTCGGCCTGGGGTACGCGCTTTTTCAGGCCGTGGCGCCCATTGAGCAGAGACAGACTGCTCAATGGGCGACCGTCGATATCCAGTTCCAACACCAGAAACGACTCATCCGACAGCGCTAGCAGATGGCCGCTGCGCTCGTCGTATTGCAGGCTTGAAAGGTCGCGCACAAACAGCCCGGCATCGCGCTTGGGGTTGTTGATGACGTGCACCGAGTAGGTTTTTTCCGGTTTGAAATGGGGAAAGCCGTGAACCTCGTAGATCAGCATCGGGTCGCGCTCCTTGGCCACGAACAGGCGCTTGCCGACTGAGTCATAGGCCAATCCTTCAAAACCCTTGTTACCCCCGACATGCAGGCCCAGGGTCATCTGCTCCGCATCGGCGGCGTCGAGGAATTGGGTAGCGTCGTCCACATGCACCTTGATCAGCCGCTGCTGGCGTTCGTCGGTGATGACGTAGATGTTGTCGCTGATAAATTCCACCGCCTCGGCATCACCAAACCCCACCAACGGGATGCGCCGCAGGATCTTGCCCTCAAGGGACAACTCGATCAGCTCGGCGTTTTTATTGGTGACGGTAAACAGGCTTTTGCGCACAGGGTCGTACGTGAGGGCCGAGACATCGTCGTCAAGCCCTTCGATAACCTGGGCCTCCAGGACCACTCGGTAATCCGCCAGGCCAATGGAGCGCTCGTCCGCCGGCTGGCGCCAGGCCTGCCAGTTGAACCAGGCGCGCTCGAACAGGCGAAAGTGCTGCGCAACGGCCCCTGCGCTGACCAGGGCGACCAGCACAAGCATAAAGAGAATGGGTTTGGGACGGGCAAATCGACGCATCGGGCGGGGCTCAAAGTCAAAAGTGGCGAATAAATATCACGCCCGTCTGAATTTAAACTTAAACGCACCCTGGTGTCTGGCGAATGCCGCTAACAGAGAGATATCCGACGTAATCCGTCCGTTACTTCTGCTTTTCGAACCGATAGAACAAATTCGGCTCACTGACGATATAGAGCGTGCCGTTCTCATCCATGGTCACGCCTTCTGCACGGGGGATGGTGTTCTTGAGGCCATTGAAACCACCGAGCAGGGTCATGAAACTGACTTGTTCGCCCTTCTCGTCCAACTCCAGCAGCAAGTGGGAGTCGGCCGATAACACCAGCAGATGACCGGTGCGCGGGTCGATGGCCAGGGCCGAGAGGTTACGCATGTCCAGCGCTTTGCTGGCCAGTTTTTGTTTATCGCCGACCAGGGTCTGGCTGCCGTCGCTTTTCCAGGTGAACAACGCCGGTGGGCGCTCTTCACCGAGTACAAATTGCTGATTGCGCTTGTCCCAGGTAAACCCTTCGAACGCTTTGTTCTGGTCCTTGGAGGGGCCCAGGTCATAGCTCGGAAAGTCGGCCTTGTTCAATTGCTGGGTGGTGGCATCGACCTTGAGGATGGTCAGGCTGTGTTCGCGTTCATCCACCACGGCTATCAGGCCGTTTTCCATCACCGTCACGCCTTCAGGGTTGCTCCAACCGTTGAGCGGCATCTTGCGCAGCACATCGCCTTGCAGGTTCAGCTCGACCAGGAACGGGTTTTTACCCATGACGGAAAACAGGGTTTTGGTCTGTGGGCTGTAGGAGACGTCCGACGCTTCATCCTTCTCCATGCCCGGCAGCAGCTTGCCATCGATCACGGCATGGTAGTCCGGCAACCACACACTCTCCTGACGCTCAGCCGGGGTTTCGAAGCGCTCCAGCATCCACAGCAGGCCGCGATCGTCCCAGTGCATGGCCCAGGAAATACCGTAGACGATGGCGCCCGCCAGAAACAGCCAGGAATACCAGCGCAGGGCAAAACGAGAACGCGGCTTGGGTGTGGCGGAGGGCAGGGACACGGCCATTGGGGGCTTTTTCCGGAAAGTCAGCGGTAGGTGATAGCACAGGATCAACGGGCCCGCGCGCTGGAGGCTGGGAATTATCCGGATGGCGTGTGAAAAAAATGCAAAAGCCGATGCACGAGATGGACTCGGAGCAATGTGGGAGGGGCGGTGCGACGATTCGACTTGCTCCCGATAGCAGTGTGTCAGTCAACATCGACTTAACTGATACAGCGTAATCGGGGCAAGTCGAATCGTCGCACCGCCCCTCCCACATCAGGTGCTTAGCGAACGCTGCTTTCGAAGCGGTTCACACCTGTCAGCTCCAACACCAGCTCGTCACCCACATTCAACGGGCCCACGCCAGCGGGGGTGCCGGTGAGGATCACATCGCCGGCCTGCAGCGAGAAGCAGCCGGCCATGTATTGGATCATCGGCACGATCGGGTTGAGCATGATCGCGCTGTTGCCGTCTTGGCGCACTTCGCCGTTGATGGTCAGGCGAATGCCAATGTCGGTCACGTCCGCGAAGGTGCTGCCGACCACGAATGGCGCAAGCACCGCTGCGCCGTCGAAGGACTTGGCGATTTCCCACGGCAGGCCCTTGGCTTTCAGCTCGGCTTGCTTGTCGCGCAGGGTCAAGTCCAGGGCCGGGGCGAAGCCGGAGATGGCGTCCAGCACTTCTTCACGGCTGGGCTTGTTCGACAGTGGTTTGCCGATCAATACCGCGATTTCCGCCTCGTAGTGCACCGAGCCGCGCTCGGTCGGAATGCTGAAACCGCCTTCCAGCGGTACTACGCAACTGCCTGGCTTGATGAACAGCAACGGCTCGGTTGGCACCGGGTTGTCCAGTTCCTTGGCATGTTCGGCGTAGTTACGCCCAATACACACCACCTTACCCACTGGAAAGTGGATGTTGGTGCCGTCGACATACTTGTGCTGGTAGCTCATGAAACGACTCCTTCGGGGGCGGTTAAACAGCGAAGATCTTGCCAGGGTTCATGATCCCGTTCGGGTCGAACACCGCCTTCACTGCTTTCATGTATTCGATCTCAACCGGCGAGCGGCTGTAGGTCAGGTAGTCACGCTTGGTCATGCCCACGCCGTGTTCGGCGGAGATCGAGCCGTTGTACTTCTGAACGGTTTCGAACACCCACTTGTTCACGGTGGCGCACTTGGCGAAGAACTCATCCTTGCTCAGGTTTTCCGGCTTGAGGATGTTCAGGTGCAGGTTGCCGTCGCCGATATGGCCGAACCAGACAATTTCGAAGTCCGGGTAGTGTTCGCCGACGATCGCGTCAATTTCCTTCAAGAACGCTGGCACTTTGGAGACAGTGACCGAAATATCGTTCTTGTACGGCGTCCAGTGGGAAATGGTCTCGGAGATGTACTCACGCAGTTTCCACAGGTTGTGCAACTGGGTTTCGCTCTGGCTCATCACGCCGTCCAGCACCCAGCCCTGCTCGACGCAGTGTTCGAAGGTTTCCAGGGCGTGGTTGGCGACTTCTTCGGTGGTGGCTTCGAATTCCAGCAGCGCGTAGAACGGGCACTCGGTTTCGAACGGTGCCGGCACATCGCCACGACCGAGGACTTTGGCCAAGGCCTTGTCGGAGAAGAATTCGAAGGCGGTCAGGTCCAGCTTGCTCTGGAAGGCGTGCAGCACCGGCATGATCGAGTCGAAATCGGTGGTGCCGAGCACCATCGCCGTGAGGTTTTTTGGCGCACGGTCCAGGCGCATGGTGGCTTCGACCACAAAGCCCAGGGTGCCTTCGGCGCCGATAAACAGTTGGCGCATGTCATAGCCGGTGGCGTTCTTGATCAGGTCGCGGTTCAGTTCCAGCACATCACCCTTGCCGGTGACGACTTTCATGCCGGCCACCCAGTTGCGGGTCATGCCGTAGCGAATGACCTTGATCCCGCCGGCATTGGTGCCGATATTGCCGCCAATCTGGCTGGAACCGGACGACGCGAAGTCCACCGGGTAGTACAGGCCTTTTTCTTCGGCGACGTTCTGCAATTGTTTGGTGACCACGCCCGGCTGGCACACGGCGGTACGGTCGGTAAGGTTCACGTCGAGGATCTGGTTCATATAGTCGAACGAGACGACCACTTCGCCATTGGCCGCCACGGCAGCAGCCGACAACCCGGTACGACCACCGGATGGCACCAGCGCCACCTTGTGCTCATTGGCCCAACGGACAATGGCCTGCACCTGCTCGGTGGTCTTGGGGAACACGATGGCGGTCGGCGCGGGCGCGAAGTGCTTGGTCCAATCCTTGCCGTAAGCCTCCAGGGAGTCGGCGTCGGTCAGCACTTTGCCGGGCTCAACCAGGGTCTTTAGCTCATCAATCAGGGCAGGATGGGTCATCGACAGAACTCTCGAACAATTCATGGTCATCCTGAGAACGCTTCACGTCGCAGGAATAGGTGTTTAGCGGGGCGCGTATGCTAGCATACCGCCCCCGCAGGACAGAGCCCAAGGGCGTTTCTGCGGTGACGGCTTTCCTGCCGTCCGGGTCAGCTTAACGATCCGATTCCCTGCCATTTTTCTCCGGGATACAGGTTTACGCAGATGAGCAAGACTTCTCTCGATAAGAGCAAGATCAAGTTCCTTCTTCTGGAAGGCGTCCACCCATCGGCCGTCGACGTATTGAAGGCCGCCGGGTACTCCAGCATTGAGTACATCACCAGTTCTCTGCCGGAAGCCCAGCTCAAGGAAAAGATCGCCGACGCGCACTTTATCGGCATTCGCTCCCGCACCCAGCTGACCGAAGAGATCTTCGATCACGCCAAGAAACTCGTGGCGGTCGGCTGTTTCTGCATCGGCACCAACCAGGTCGACCTCAACGCAGCGCGCGAGCGCGGCATTGCAGTGTTCAACGCCCCGTACTCCAATACCCGTTCCGTAGCGGAGCTGGTGCTGGCCGAGGCCATCCTGCTGCTGCGCGGTATCCCTGAGAAGAACGCTTCCTGCCACCGTGGCGGCTGGATCAAGAGCGCGGCCAACTCCTTCGAAATCCGTGGCAAGAAACTGGGTATCGTCGGTTACGGTTCGATCGGCACGCAACTGTCGGTACTGGCCGAAGGCCTGGGCATGCAGGTGTTCTTCTACGACACCCTGACCAAGCTGCCATTGGGCAACGCCACCCAGGTGTCGAGCCTGACCGAACTGCTGGGCATGTCCGACATCGTCACCCTGCACGTTCCGGAAACCGCTGAGACCCAGTGGATGATCGGCGAGAAGGAAATCCGCGCCATCAAGAAAGGCGGCATCCTGATCAACGCTGCACGCGGCACCGTAGTCGAGCTGGACGCCCTGGCCGACGCGATCAAGGACAAGCACCTGATCGGCGCCGCAATCGACGTGTTCCCGGTGGAGCCACGCTCCAACGACGACATCTTCGAAAGCCCGCTGCGTGGCCTGGACAACGTGATCCTGACCCCGCACATCGGCGGCTCCACCGCTGAAGCCCAGGCCAACATCGGCCTGGAAGTGTCGGAGAAGCTGGTCAAGTACAGCGACAACGGTACGTCGGTCTCGTCCGTCAACTTCCCGGAAGTGGCCCTGCCGGCTCACCCTGGCAAGCACCGTCTGCTGCACATCCACCAGAACATCCCTGGCGTGATGATGGAGATCAACAAGGTCTTCGCGGAAAACGGCATCAACATCTCCGGTCAGTTCCTGCAGACCAACGAGAAGGTCGGCTACGTGGTGATCGACGTCGACGCCGAGTACTCGGACCTGGCGCAAGAGAAGCTGCAGCACATCAACGGGACCATCCGAAGCCGCGTGCTGTTCTAAAACGGCGGGAATGGTCAGCTACAAGCGGCAAGCTAAAAGCGTCTACTTGCAGCTTGTAGCTTGCCGCTAAAAAACGGGTGCCCCACCAGGGGCACCCGTTTTTTTATTTCACATTAACCGTGATGACTTTCGAAGCTACCGTCGGCTCGAACTGCATGTGCAGCTTGTCGCCGGCCACCAGTTGCAGGGTGTGTTTGCCTGGGGTGAGGGTCAGCTCGGTCTCGGTCTGGGCCTTGCCGTAGTGAATCACGGTGTCGGTGGCCGGGATCGGTACGCTGGCGTCTGGCAGCGCTTTCTGGTCGATCAGCAGGTGGTGGTGGCCGGTGCCTGCGGTTTGGTCAGTGGCCGGGGCCAGCTTCAGGCCTTCCATGCCGAATTTGACGGTGAAGGTTTTATCCACGGTGGCACCGTCTTTCGGCGAGACGATAAATACCTTGGCGCCTTCAGGTGGCGCGCTACGCGGGATGCCGTCGGCGGCGGTGGCCAACATCGAAGCACCCAGCAGCAGGGAGGCCAGGGTTGCACGTGACAAAAGGGCTTTCATTCGCTTCTCCAGTTTTTCTGTGAAATCTGTAGGGGGATGACAACTTCGCGATAAATTGCTGTCCAAGGCACTCAACACCATAGCAAAGCGATGCTGAACGGCGCCTCGCACATTCGAAACCTCTAGGAGTGACCATGCGCTTTTCGCCTGGCCTGTTACTTTTGCTTCCCCTTCTGAGCCCCTTGGCTCATGCCGAACTGATCGACGATGTAAACGATCGCGGCGAACTGCGCATCGCCCTTGAAGCCAATACCCCGCCGTACAACTTCAAGGAAGGCGACAAACTCACCGGCTTTGAAGTCGAGCTGGGTGAACTGCTGGCAAAAGAAATGGACGTGCGCCCCTCATTTATCACCACCGATGACGCCGATATGCTGCCAGGAGTCTCAACCGGTAAATACGATGTGGCCATCAACCATATCGCTATGACTGCCGAGCTGAAGGATCAGTTCGATTTCAGCGAGGCTTATCACGACAAGCCTGAACTGGCGATCCCGTTCCAGAAGGGCAACCCGGCCTTCAAGACGAGTTTGGACGGGGCGTTGAAGCGGGTGAAGGACGATGGCCGATTAAAGGCGCTGTCGCACAAGTGGTTCGAGGACGAAGCCCCTACAGGCGCGCCAACGCCTGTGCCGCCTCAGGCAACTCCAGCTCACTGAACACCTGCACGCCATGGCGCTTGAGCAGCGCCGCCGTGACGCCCTCGCCACTGACCTTTACACCGGTGAAGGTGCCGTCATAGGTCAGCAGGTTGCCGCAGGACGGGCTATTGGCCTTGAGGATGGCGATACGGAGGTTATGACGCAGCACCAACGCCAAGGCCTGGCGGGCGCCTTCGAGGAAGGCGGCGCTGAAATCTTCGCCCTCGGCAGTCAACACTTGGGCGCGGCCTTCCCACACATCGATGCCCTGTCCACCTGGAATCTCGGCCGCGGGCCTGGGCGTCGGCAGACCGCCCGACACTTCCGGGCAGATCGCAATCACGCGACCTTCAGCCTGCCATGCCGCCAATTGGTCGAACGGCCCGCTGGCCCCGCCGTCGTAGCGCACCTTGTGGCCGAGCAGGCAGCGGCTGATCAGAATCTTTTGCATGGTTAAAACGGTTCGTTACCGCGCCGGCGAAACCAGCCGGTGAGGGACAGGCGTTCGCGCGTAGCAGGCATGACCTCGTGGGGCACCTCGCCCGACAGGAACACCACCAGGCTTCCGCCGGTGGGCACCACATCGTGTTCGACGCCGTCCTTGAGGTACATGCGCAACTGGCCACCGTGCTCGGGCAGCCAGGCGTCGTTCAAGTAGATCACCGCCGAGACCATGCGCCGGTCATCGTCACGAAAACGGTCGAGGTGCTTGAGGTAAAACGCGCCGGGCGGATACATCGCGAAGTGGCTTTCGAAATCCTCGAGACCCAGGAACAGGCCACGGTTCATGGCCAGGCGCAGGCTGTCCATCAGCGCCATATAGCTGCCGCAGACCGCCGCGTCGCCCTCCTCCAGCCACTGGATACGGTCACCACGAATGCCCTCGCGAATCTCCTGGGCGGGCCCACGCCCCACGGCCGCTGGCGCCAGTTCACCCTCGGCCGCACGTTTACGGCACTCAGCCGCCAGTTCCAGGGTCAGAGCCTGGGGCAGGAAGCCGTTCTGCTGCGACCAGCCTTTTTCGGCCAGGTCATCAACGATGCGTTGCAGCAGGGGGTGATCAAGGGGTATTTGCATGGCGCGCATAGTATCCATACGCCTGTGAATCCGACAGCGCCGTCGAGCGCCTCAACACACTTTAGTCAGGCGACTGATAGGACTTCTCGACAAATCCTACGCCCGACACGGACAATAGTGGCCGACTGACAGGAGTCCATATGGGTCGTTTGTTTTTTTCCTTGCTGATGTTCTGCGTTTTGCCCGCTTGGGCAGACGGCCATGACCAGTTGTACAAGGTCGCCGGCTGGGCCGAACAACGTGCGCATTTCAATGACGCCCTCAGTGCCGCCCAGCAACGCTACCGCAATAGCCTGCCGCCGGCGGTGTACCAGGCGCTGGTGGACAACAGCAATAAACGCTTTGCCGCCCAGGCCATGGACCAGCGCGCCGAAGCCCAGCTACGCAAGCACCTGGCGGACCCCGCGCCGGCCCTGACGTTTTTCCAATCGCCGCTGGGCCGCAAGGTGGTCGCTGCCGAGTTGCTGGCCACACGCCGCGACCAGTTGGCAAAAAACGCCCAAGGCCTGCCGCACATCGAGGCCGACGCCACTCGCAGCCTGATCATCGGGCACCTCGCCCAGGCCCTGCCCGCCCGAGAAGCCGGTGCGGAGGTCAGCCTGGCGATTGCCGGCGTGGCCGCCGACAGCTTGAGCCAGATGATCCCCGGCCTGTTGGGTGGGGGTCAGGCCCAAGGCATGTTGAATGGGCAGCGCGAACGATTGATGCAGCAGATTGGGAATGACCTGAATAACACCTTGCTGTACGTCTATCGAGATTTGTCCGACCCGGAGCTGGAAGAATTCGCCACGTTTGCGGAGTCGCCGGAGGGTAAGGCGTATTACCAGGCGGCGCTGGCAGCGATTCGCGCCGGGCTGGCGGTGGGCCAGAGCACTTCAAGCCTGACGCAGTAGAAAATGTGGGAGGGGGCAAGTCGAATCGTCGCACCGCCCCTCCCCTCCCACATTTGGATTGTGTTACTTCAAATGGTCTGTCAAATACCGGAAGTACTCTTCACGAATCTCCGGAATCTCATTCGCCAGGTGGTGCCGGCCACGCGGCAGCATCAACACTTCGGGCTGGTCGAACTTGCCCCGCAGCACCTGCAAGTTGTGCTGCCAATCCACCGTCATGTCTTCCTCACCCTGCACAATCACCGGCCGCCGTGGGCTGCGCGGGGCGGCTTCGATGCGTTTGATCCAGCGCGCCAGCGCGCCCACCCAGGCGGTTGGCAGTTGGCGCGGCTGAAGCGGGTCGGCCTCCAGGAACGGCTTGAACTGCGGGTCGTTGGTGTTCTCGCTGAAACGCCGGGCGATGCCGTTGACGAACGGGCGCAGCAGGTAATAGCTGACCTGCGACCACCCCCACGCACGCGGCCGCACCAGCGGTGAGAGCAGGAAGGTCTTGCCCTGGGCCGGGCTGTCGGCCCCCTGGTTGAGCAGGTGGTCCACCACCACCGCGCCGCCGGTGCTTTGCCCGAACAAGTGCCAGGGCTGTGGCAATTGCAGCGCTTGGGCCTGGACGAACAGCGCCTGCACCACATCCTGGTACACGGCAAAATCATCGATGCTGGCGCGCGCGCCGCTGGACAAGCCATGGCCCGGCAAATCGCAGGCGATCACCACAAAGCCTTGGTCCAGCGCCCAGTCCACCACGTGGCGATACAGGCCCATATGGTCGTAGAAGCCGTGGAACATAAACATCGTCGCCACCGGCACGGGCGGCCACCACACCTGGGCGACCACCTCAAACCCATCCACCTCGAAACGCCCCAGCCGACTCACAACCGGCACTTTGCGTGCACTCAGGTCCAGCCCATAGAAACGCTGGTAGACCCGCGCTTCGGCTGAAAGCGGTTGCGCATCCACCAGGGGCCGCAGGCTTTCGCGAAGGTGATCAGGGTCAAAGGTCACAGGCATAAAGGGTTCCAGACTTGCGGCGAAGATGAATATCGAGCTGCGATATTCATCTGTCAGGACAAGCATGGCAAGCTACGCGACCTGCGAGGATAGATCCGAATGCGACAGCCTTACCGTAACGCCCTGTTCGCCAGCCTGATCCTGATCATGTGCGCTGGCGTGCTGTGGGCGGCGTATGACTGGTTCCAGGGCCGCTACCTGCGCGCCTTCAGCGAACACACGGCGGTATTTTCCGGCGACTCCCTGCGCCTGCCCGCCGAACTCAGCGGCCCCGGACCGATCCGCCTGGTGCATTTCTGGGATCCGGCTTGCCCGTGCAATGTCGGCAACCAGCAACACCTGGGCGAGTTGATCGAGCAGTACGCGCCCCAGGGCGTCGAGTTCTATGCCCTGCAAAAAGCCGGCAGCCACGGCCAGTTGCCCGACAACCTGCGCAAGATGAAAACCCTCACTGTCCTGCCCGGTGCCGACCAGGTGCCGGCCAGCCCGGCCGTGGGCATCTGGGACCGAACCGGCAAGCTCGCGTATTTCGGGCCGTACAGCGAAGGGCTGACGTGTAATTCCAATAACAGTTTTATCGAGCCGATCCTGAAAGCCCTTGAAGCCGGCCGAGACGTGAACGCCACTCACACCCTGGCGGTGGGCTGCTATTGTTCGTGGTCGAAAGATTAGTCGCCCGCCACCCCACTCTTGGTAAGGAATGTTCATGAAGCGCGTCTTGCAGGTTCTCGCGGTTCTGCTGGTGCTGATTGGCCTCGGTGCGGGCTGGTATGTCTACAGCAAGCAACCGACCCGCCAGGGCACGGTTGAACTGGCCAACCTGCAAGGCTCCGTCACCGTGCGCTACGACGACCGTGGCGTGCCGCATATTCGCGCCGAGAACGAGACCGACCTGTATCGCGCCCTGGGCTACGTGCATGCCCAGGACCGCCTGTTCCAGATGGAGATCATGCGGCGCCTGGCCCGTGGCGAGTTGGCCGAGGTGCTCGGGCCGAAGCTGCTGGAGACCGACAAGCTGTTCCGCAGCCTGCGCATTCGCGACCGCGCCGCCACCTATGTGGCGCAGCAGGACCATGAATCGGCGCACTGGAAGGCCCTGCAAGCCTATCTGGACGGGATCAACCAATATCAGGACAGCCACGCCCGCCCGATGGAGTTCGACGTGCTGGGCATCCCCAGGCGCGCGTTTACCGCCGAGGACACCATCAGCGTCGCCGGGTACATGGCCTACAGCTTTGCCGCTGCGTTTCGTACCGAGCCCTTGCTGACTTACGTGCGCGACCAACTGGGCAGCGACTACCTGAAAGTCTTCGACCTCGACTGGCAACCCAAGGGCGCCCTCAACCTGGCCGACAGTGACTGGAAAACCCTCGGCGCCCTCGCCGCCCTGAGCGAACAGGCGTTGGCCGACAACGGCTTGCCGCAATTCGAGGGCAGCAACGCCTGGGCCATCAGCGGCAGTCGTACCAAGAGCGGCAAACCGCTGCTGGCGGGTGACCCGCACATCCGTTTCTCGGTGCCATCGGTGTGGTACGAAGCGCAACTGTCGGCACCCGGGTTTGAGCTGTATGGCTACCACAACGCGCTGGTACCCATGGCGTTCCTGGGGCACAACCTGGATTTCGGCTGGAGCCTGACCATGTTCCAGAACGACGACCTCGACCTGATCGCCGAGAAGGTCAACCCGGACAACACCAACCAGGTCTGGTACCACGGCCAGTGGGTCGAGATGAGCAGCAGCGAGCAACAGATCGCCGTGAAAGGCCAGGCACCGGTCAGCCTCACCCTGCGCCAGTCGCCCCACGGCCCGATCGTCAATGACGTGCTTGGCGAGAACGGCGGCAAGACACCGATTGCCATGTGGTGGGCGTTCCTCGACACCCAGAACCCGATCCTCGAAGGCTTCTACCAGCTCAACCGCGCCGACACCCTGGCCAAGGCCCGCGCGGCGGCGGCCAAGGTGTCTGCACCGGGGCTGAATATCGTGTGGGCCAATGCCAAGGGCGATATCGGCTGGTGGGCGGCGGCGCAGTTGCCGATGCGCCCGGCCGGCACCCACGCGGGCTTTATCCTCGACGGCAGCACCGCCCAGGCCGACAAGCTGGGCTTCTACCCCTTCAGCGCCAACCCTCAGGAAGAAAACCCGGCGCGTGGCTATGTGGTGTCGGCGAATGCCCAGCCGGTGTCGCCTACCGGCATGGAAATCCCCGGCTATTACAACCTCGCTGACCGTGGCCAGCAGCTGAACGCGCAGTTGAGCGACAAGAGCGTGAAGTGGGATGTGAACAACAGCCAGGCCCTGCAACTGGGTACCACCACCGCGTTCGGCCCGCGCCTGCTTGCACCGCTGTTGCCGGTGCTGAGCGAGGTGGTCACGGACCCGGCGCAGTTGAAGCTGGTGGAACAGCTTGCCAGCTGGAAAGGTGACTATCCGCTGGATTCCACCAGCGCCACGCTGTTCAACCAGTTCCTGTTCAACCTCGCCGACGCGGCTTTCCACCCAAAACTGGGCGACGCCATGTTCAAGACCCTGCTCACGACCCGCGTGATCGACGCCGCCCTGCCCCGCCTGGCTGCCGACCCGGCCTCGCCCTGGTGGGACGGCAAGCGCACCGACACCGTCAAGCGGGCCTGGGACAACAGCCTCGCGCACCTCAAGGCCACCTTCGGCGATGACCCAACGCAATGGCAATGGGGCAAGGCCCACACCCTGACCCACGGTCACCCGCTGGGCTCGCAAAAGCCCTTGGACCTGATCGTCAACGTCGGCCCGTTCCCGGCACCCGGCACCCACGAAGTGCCGAACAACCAGTCGGCCGTCATCGGTCCCGCGCCGTGGCCGGTGACCTACGGCCCGTCCACACGCCGCCTGATCGACTTCGCCGACGTGGCCCACGCCCTCACCATCAACCCGGTGGGGCAAAGCGGCGTGCCGTTCGACAAGCACTATGGCGACCAGGCCGAGACCTATATCGAAGGGGGTTACGAGCAGGCGCATTTCAGTGATGAGGAAGTCACGGCCAATACCCGCGGCACGCTGAAACTGCTGCCGGCGCGATAACCCCTTGGAAATCGGTCAACCTGTGGAAGGGGCTTAGACCGGTGCCGCAAAGTTGAGCCGGAACTGCTGCGGCGTCACGCCCAGCCGACGGTTGAACACGCTGCGCATGTGCTGGGCATCGCGAAACCCGCATTGGTAGGCCACGGTCTTCAGCGGCGCATGCGTGCTTTCGAGCATCACCCGCGCCGCATCCACCCGTGCTCGTTCGACAAACTCCGCAGGCGTTATCCGCGCTTCACGGGCGAACACCCTGGAGAAGTTGCGCGCGCTCATGTTGGAGGCCCTGGCCAGGTCGGCGATGCTCAGGTCGCCCGTCAGGTTCGCCAGTACGTATAACTGCACCAGCGCCACTGCCGAGGTGGTTTCGGTGTGAGGTGTGAGGAACGGGCTGAACTGCGACTGCCCGCCCGAACGCTGGGTGAACACCACCAGGCGCTTGGCCACGCTCAACGCCACTTCCGGGCCGTGGTCCTGGGCCAGCAGGTACAGCGACAAGTCGATGCCCGCCGTGACGCCTGCCGAGGTGTAGAGGTTGCCGTCCTGCACGTAGAGACGGTCTGCTTCGACCTGGGCCGAGGGGCACAGATGCGCCAGGTCGGCAGCATCGTTCCAGTGGGTAGTGACGGTTTTGCCATCCAGCAATCCGGCGCGCGCCAGCATGAAGGCGCCGTTGCAGACAGAACCGAAGCGTTGCGCCCGGGCGGTTGCGCCACGCAGCCAATCATCGAACTGTGGGCCGAAATCCTCGAACGGCAACTGTGGGCCGCCGGCGACCAGCAGCAGGTCATAGGCTTGCAGGGCTTCGCTGTAATGCCGGTGGGCTTGCAATGCCAAACCGTTGGAGGCGGCCATGGTGCCGTGGCCCAGCCCGATGACCTCTATCTGGTAGTGATCCTGGGACGGCAGAAAGCGGTTGGCTTCGCAGAACACATCCATGGGGCCGGTCACATCCAGTGACTGGACGCCGGGGAAGATCAGGATAGCGACGGTCTTGTGCATGCTCACAGACACCTTTTTCTAGCGGAATAAAATGCAAGCCCCCTCCCACATTGGGATTTTCACAGACTTCGAGAGGGCTATCGCCCGCCATACCCTAGCTGATTTCCCCTTGGCACGATGTGGCGGCAGATTGGCCGGGATCGCACCCTCGTCACCATGGCCGCTTCACGTGCGCGCGATCAGACTGGGGGCTTTCCAGAGGAGAACCACCATGACCACCACCATCGCCGGCATCAAGATCCCGGACAGCGCCCTGGCCAAGGCCACCACCGAATACATTCGCGACATCGAATCCGACCTGCTCTACCACCACTCCCGCCGAGTGTTCCTGTTCGGCGCATTGAGCGGTGAGCGCAAACAGTTGGCCTATAACCCGGAGCTGCTTTACGTCGGCGCCATGTTCCATGACCTGGGCCTGGTGGAAGGCCATCGCAGTGACGACGAGCGCTTCGAAGTGGACGGTGCCAACGCCGCCGCGGCCTTCCTCAAGCCTTACGGGCTGAGCGACGACGATATCGAACAGGTGTGGCTGTCCATCGCCCTGCACACCACGCCAGGCGTGCCGCAGCACCTGCGCCCGACCGTGGCACTGGTGACAGCCGGCGTCGAAATGGACGTGCTGGGCATGGACTACGCCGCGTTCAGCAGCGTGCAGCGCGAAGCCGTGGTGCATGCGCATCCACGCGGTGAAGGGTTCAAGGAGTGCATCATTTGCGCGTTTGCCGACGGCTTGCGCCATCGCCCGCAGACCACGTTTGGCAACGTGAAGACCGATGTGCTGGTGGATCAGGAGCCGGGGTTCAAGCCGATGAATTTTGTCGAGGTGATTCGCAAGTCGCCGTGGTTGGCGTAGTTGACTTGAAATGCAATCAAATGTGGGAGGGGGCTTGCCCCCTCCCACACCTTTAGACCGGCGCTGGAGCCCGACGCTTGTCCGGCTGCTGCCAGCCGTCCGCCGCGGCTTCTTCGATGGCTTGCTGGATGGCCTTCTTGCGCATCTCTTCGGCACGCCGGCTGAAGAACCACACCAGGAACGTCACCAGCGACACCGCCAGCAGAATCAGGCTGGCCACGGCGTTGATCTCGGGTTTAACCCCCAGGCGCACCGCCGAGAACACTTCCATCGGCAACGTCGTCGAGCCCGGCCCCGAGACGAAGCTGGCCAGTACCAGGTCATCCAGGGACAGTGCGAACGACATCATGCCGCCCGCCGCCAACGACGGCGCGATCATCGGGATGGTGATCAGGAAGAACACCTTCCACGGCCGCGCACCCAGGTCCATCGCCGCTTCTTCGATCGACAGGTCCAGCTCACGCAGGCGCGCCGATACCACCACCGCCACATAAGCGGCACAGAACGTGGTGTGGGCGATCCAGATGGTGACGATGCCACGCTCCTGGGGCCAGCCGATCATCTGCGCCATGGCCACGAACAGCAGCAACAGCGACAGACCGGTAATCACTTCCGGCATCACCAACGGCGCGGTCACCAGGCCGCCGAACAGCGTGCGGCCCTTGAACTGGCTGATGCGCGTCAGCACAAACGCCGCCAACGTACCCAGCGCAACAGCGGCCACCGCCGTGTAGCAGGCGATTTCCAGGGACCGGGCCACCGAGCCCATCAACTGGGTGTTGTCCAGCAGGCCCACGTACCACTTGATCGACCACCCGCCCCACACCGTTACCAGCTTGGATTCGTTGAACGAATAGATCACCAGGATCAGCATCGGCAGGTAGATGAACAACAACCCCGCCACCAGCATGAAGCTTGAGAAACTGACGCGCTTCATATCTTGCCCTCCATCTCTTTGGCTTGGCTGCGGTTAAACAGAATGATCGGCACGATCAGGATCGCCAGCATCACTACCGCCAGGGCAGACGCCACCGGCCAGTCACGGTTGTTGAAGAACTCTTGCCACAACACTTTACCGATCATCAGGGTTTCCGGGCCGCCGAGCAGTTCCGGGATCACGAACTCGCCCACCACCGGGATAAACACCAGCATGCAGCCGGCGATGATGCCGTTCTTGGACAGCGGCACGGTGATTTTCCAGAAGCTGTTGAAGGTGCTCGAACCCAGGTCCGAGGCGGCTTCCAACAGGCTCTGGTCATGCTTCACCAGGTTGGCGTACAGCGGCAGGATCATAAACGGCAGGTACGAATAGACCACGCCGATATACACCGCAATGTTGGTGTTGAGGATCTGCAGCGGCTCGTTGATCAGCCCCATGGACATCAGGAAGCCATTGAGCAACCCGTTGTTGCTGAGGATGCCCATCCACGCATACACGCGGATCAGGATTGCGGTCCAGGTCGGCATCATGATCAGCAGCACCAGCACGGTCTGCATCTCTTTGCGCGCGGTGGCAATGGCATAGGCCATCGGATAGCCGATCAGCAGGCACAGCAGCGTGCTGAAAAACGCCATCTTCAGCGAGCCCAGGTACGCCGCGATGTACAGCTCATCACCTGCCAGCAAACTGTAGTTGGCCAGGTTCAGCACCACCTGCAGTTTCTGCTCAACGTAGGTGTAGATCTCGGTGTACGGCGGAATCGCCACGTCGGCTTCGGCGAAGCTGATTTTCAGGACGATGAAAAACGGCAAGGCGAAAAACAGGAACAGCCACAGGAACGGGATCCCGATGACCACCTGCTTGCCACTGGGGACGATGCGGTGCAAGCGCCGCTTGAGCTTCTTTATGTTCATGTGCGCAGTACCACGCCGCTGTCGTCTTCCCACCACACGTACACCTGGTCACCCCAGGTTGGGCGCTGGCCACGGCGTTCGGCGTTGGCCACGAAGGACTGCACCAGCTTGCCGCTCGGCAGCTCGACGTAGAACACCGAGTGGCCGCCCAGGTAGGCGATGTCGTGCACCTTGCCGCTGGACCAGTTGTGCTCGCAGGTCGGCATTTCGGTGGTGACCAGCAGTTTTTCCGGGCGGATGGCGTAGGTCACCGACTTGTCTTCCACCGAGGTGGCGATGCCGTAGCCGACGTAGATGTCACGGTCCAGGTCCGGGCACTTGAGCACCGCGTGGCCTTCGGCGTCATCCACCACCTGGGTATCGAAAATGTTGACGTTACCGATGAATTCGCACACCAGGCGGCTGGTCGGTGTCTCGTAGATGTCGATCGGGCTGCCGATCTGGGCGATCCAGCCCAGGTGCATGATCGCGATGCGCTCGGCCATGGTCATGGCCTCTTCCTGGTCGTGCGTCACCATCACGCAGGTCACGCCGACGCGCTCGATGATCTCTACCAGTTCGAGTTGCATCTGCGAGCGCAGCTTTTTATCGAGGGCGCCCATCGGCTCATCGAGCAGCAGCAGTTTCGGGCGCTTGGCCAGGGAGCGGGCCAACGCCACACGCTGACGCTGGCCACCGGACAACTGGTGCGGCTTGCGCTTGGCGTACTGGCTCATCTGTACCAGCTTGAGCATTTCGGCCACGCGGGCATCGACCTCGGCCTTGGGGATCTTGTCCTGTTGCAGGCCGAATGCGATGTTCTGCGCCACGGTCATGTGTGGGAACAAGGCGTAGGACTGGAACATCATGTTGATCGGCCGCTCGTAGGGCGGCATATCGGTGATGTCCACACCGTCGAGGTAAATCCGACCTTCAGTCGGGCGCTCGAAACCTGCGAGCATGCGCAGCAGGGTGGACTTGCCCGAACCCGAACCGCCGAGCAAGGCGAAGATCTCGCCTTTCTTGATTTCCAGGGACACATCGTCCACGGCAATCGTCTCGTCGAACTTCTTCGTGACCCGGTCGATTTTGACCAGCACCTTTTTCGGTGTCTGGTCGCCCTCGAGGGCTTTCTTATAGGCGCCGGAGGCAACTGCCATTTACGAAACTCCCAAAAAAAAGAGTGCAGTTCGCCCGAGGCGGGCGAACCCAGGATAGTGTGAGCCTTACTTGCCCGTCTTGACCTTGGTCCAGCTACGGGTCATTAAACGCTGCACTTTCGGGGGTAGCTCGAAGTTGACGAATGTCCTGTCGAGAACCGCCTGCGGTGGGTAAACCGCTTCGTCGGTGCGTATCGATTGCTCCATCAGCTTGTCCGCCCCTGGGTTAGGGTTGGCATAGCCGACGGTGTCACTGACCTGGGCGATCACCTCAGGTTTCAGTAAATAGTTGATGAAGGCGTGGGCTTCCTTGACGTTGGTGGCATCCTTGGGGATCGCCAGCACGTCAAACCACAGGTTGCCGCCTTCTTTCGGAATTGCGTAGGCGATATTCACGCCTTTGCCCGCTTCGCTTGCGCGAGCCTTGGCCTGGAACACATCGCCGGAGAACCCGGCAGCCACGCAGATGTTGCCGTTGGCCAGGTCCGAGATGTATTTGGAAGAATGGAAGTAGGTCACGTAGGGCCGCACTTTGAGCAGCTTTTCTTCGGCCTTCTTGTAGTCTTCAGGGTCGGTGCTGTTGGGGTTCAGACCCATGTAGTTGAGTACTGCCGGCAGCATTTCATCCGCCGAATCCATGAAGGACACACCGCAGGTGGCCAGCTTCTTCATGTTTTCCGGTTCGAACAACACGGCCCAGGAGTCGATCTTGTCGACACCCAGCACTTCCTTCACTTTGTCGACGTTGTAACCGATGCCATTGGTACCCCACAGGTACGGCACGGCGTACTGATTGCCCGGGTCATTCTTCTCCAGGCGCTTGAGCAACGCAGGGTCCAGGTTGGCGTAATTAGTCAGCAGCGACTTATCGAGCTTCTGGAACGCCCCGGCCTTGATCTGCTTGCCGAGGAAGTGGTTGGACGGCACCACCACGTCATAGCCGGTACGCCCGGCCAGTAACTTGCCTTCGAGGGTTTCGTTGGAATCAAACACGTCATACACGGGTTTGATGCCGGTGGCCTTTTCGAAGTTGGCCAGGGTGTCGGAGCCGATGTAATCCGACCAGTTATAAATATGCACGGTCGGTGCGGCCTGCACGCTGAGAGCCAGCGTGATACCTGCACCTACCAGCAAGGCTTGGCGAAATAAAGAAATTGGCAAGTGGAGGTCCTCTTAAATAGTTGGGCCTTAAAGTTGTTGCCCGGCAACAAAACCGGCGCGCAACTTACCCTCGATAAACCGATCCGGCAAAACTTTCTGACATTTAATGTGTGGGAGGGGGCTTGCCCCCTCCCACAGGTTCTAAGGCTTACTTGCCGGACTTGATCTTGGTCCAGCTGCGCGTCATTTCACGCTGGGTGGCAGCCGGCAAGTCTGCAATGGCGTAGAGCTTGGCTTGCACATCGGCTGGCGGGTAGATGCCCGGGTCGCTGGTGATGTCTTTGTCGACCAGTGCGGTGGCCTTCTCGTTACCGTTCGGGAAACGCACGCTGTTGGTGATCGAAGCCATGACTTCCGGCTTGAGCAGGTAGTTCATGAACTTATAAGCGGCGTCGACGTTTTCGGCATCTTTAGGGATGGCGACCATGTCGAAGAAGCTGCCCGCACCTTCTTTCGGAATGTCGTAGGCCACCTTGACCTTGCCACCGGCTTCAGCCGCGCGGGATTTGGCCTGCTGGATGTCACCCGAGTAACCCACGGCTACGCAGATGTTGCCGTTGGCCAGGTCGGAGATGTACTTGGACGAGTGGAAGTAACCAATCGAAGGACGGATTTTCAGGAACAGGTCTTCGGCCTGCTTGAGGTCGGCCTTCTTCTGGCTGTCGGTTGGCAGGCCCAGGTAATGCAGCGCGATCGGCAGCATTTCGGTCGGCGAATCGAGGAAGCTCACGCCGCAGCTTTTGAGCTTGGCGATGTTTTCCGGCTTGAGCAGCATGTCCCACGAATCGATCTTGTCCACGCCCAGCGCGGCCTTGACCTTCTCCGGGTTGTAGCCGATGCCGATCGAACCCCACATGTACGGGAAAGCGTGCTTGTTATCCGGGTCGCTGACCGACACGGCTTTAAGCAGGGAGGTGTTCAGGTTGCCGTAGTTGGACAGTTTGGACTTGTCCAGCTCTTGGTAGACACCAGCCTTGATCTGCTTGGCGAGGAAGTTGTTCGACGGTACGACGATGTCGTAACCGGACTTGCCTGCCAGCAACTTGGCTTCGAGTGTCTCGTTGCTGTCAAAAACGTCGTACACCACTTTAATGCCCGACTCTTTTTCAAAGTTGGCGATGGTGTCCGGTGCAATGTAGTCGGACCAATTGTAGACGTGCAGCACTTTATCGTCTGCCTGGGCCGCGCCCGCCATTGCGCCCATCAGGGACAAGGCGAGGAGGGTCTTGCCAGCGTTCTTCAAACCTAATGCCTTCATTTGGTGATGCTCCAATTTTTCTTTTTTGGGCCACGTTCTTTTATGTTCAGCGACCCTTCCAGAGGGCAACAAAACAGGGCGACAGTCTGGCAAGTTCAGGGGCCGGCTTTCAACCAAAGCCCCTACATTTATAACTGCCCGGTGCGCTGCGCACTGAGCCTAGCACTTAGCCCTGCAATGCCGCCAAAGTCAGGTCCAGGCAATGACGAGCCTTGGTCACCAACTCGTCGATTTCAGCCTTGCTGATCACCAGAGGCGGCGAAATGATCATGGTGTCGCCCACGGCGCGCATGATCAGGCCATTCTCGAAGCAGAAGGTTCGGCAGATCATGCCTACGCCCCGGCCCTCGTAACGCTTGCGCGTCGCCTTGTCCTGAACCAGCTCAATTGCACCGAGCATGCCGACACCGCGCACTTCACCCACCAACGGATGATCCGCCAGCTCCCTCAGACGTTTCTGCAAATACGGTGCCGTTTCGTCGTGGACGCGGTTAACGATTTTTTCATCGCGCATGATGCGGATGTTTTCCAGGGCCACTGCCGCCGCCACCGGGTGACCGGAGTAGGTGAAGCCGTGGTTGAAATCACCGCCCTCGTTGAGCACGGCCACCACGTCGTCGCGCACGATCAGGCCGCCCATGGGGATGTAGCCGGAGGTCAGGCCCTTGGCGATGGTCATCATGTGGGGCTTGAGGTCGTAGAAATCGCTACCGAACCACTCACCGGTACGGCCGAAACCGCAAATCACTTCGTCGGCAACAAACAGGATGTCGTACTTGGCGAGGATTTCCTTGATGCGCGGCCAGTAGCTGTCTGGCGGTACGATCACGCCACCGGCGCCCTGGATCGGCTCGGCAATAAAGGCACCGACGTTGTCCACGCCCAGTTCCAGGATCTTCTCTTCCAGTTGGTTGGCGGCCCAGATCCCGAACTCTTCGGGGCTCATGTCGCCGCCCTCGCCGAACCAATAAGGCTGGGCAATGTGGACGATGCCCGGGATCGGCAAGTCGCCCTGTTCGTGCATATAGGTCATGCCGCCCAGGCTCGCGCCGGCCACGGTGGAGCCGTGGTAGCCATTCTTGCGGCTGATGATGGTTTTCTTGTTCGGCTGGCCCTTGATCGCCCAATAGTGGCGGACCATACGCAACATGGTGTCGTTGCCTTCGGAGCCGGACCCGGTGAAGAACACGTGGTTCATGCCGGCAGGTGCGATATCGGAAATCGCCTTGGCCAACTCCAGTACCGGTGGGTGAGCGGTCTGGAAGAACAGGTTGTAGTACGGCAGTTGTTTCATCTGCTTGGCGGCGGCGTCGGCCAGTTCATCGCGACCGTAACCGATCGCCACGCACCACAGGCCGGCCATGCCGTCGAGGATCTTGTTGCCTTCGCTGTCCCACAGGTAAACGCCGTGGGCTTTGGTAATGATCCGGGGGCCTTTCTCTTTCAATTGCTTGAAGTCGCTGAACGGCGCCAAGTGGTGATCACTGCTCAAGGCTTGCCATTCACGGGTTTGCGGGTTGTTGCTGGACATACCGATCTCCTAGACTTTTCAGTGAAGGGCGCGCCGTGTGAAGGGCGCGCCCGGCGCATCAGACGGCGAAGAGCAGGAATTCCCGCTCCCACGAACTGATCACGCGCTTGAAGTTTTCATGCTCGGCCCGCTTGACCGCGACGTAGCCTGTGATGAATTTCTGACCCAGGTATTTCTCGATGGTCTTGCTGTTTTCCATGCGTTCCAGGGCGTCTTCGATGGTCAACGGCAGGCGCAGGTTACGTCGCTCGTAACCACGCCCCACCACCGGGGCACTCGGGTTATGGCCTTCGACCATGCCGATGTAGCCACACAGCAGGCTGGCGGCAATCGCCAGGTACGGGTTGGCGTCGGCGCCCGGCAGGCGGTTTTCGACGCGACGGTTCTGCGGGCCGGCATCCGGTACGCGCAGGCCGACAGTACGGTTCTCTTCACCCCACTCCACGTTCACCGGCGCCGAGGTGTCGGGCAGGAAGCGGCGGAACGAGTTCACGTTGGGGGCAAACAGCGGCAGCAATTCAGGGATGAACTTCTGCAGGCCGCCAATGTGGTTGAGGAACAGCTGGCTCATGGTCCCGTCTTCATTGGAGAAGACGTTCTTACCGGTGGCGATGTCGATGATGCTCTGGTGCAAGTGCATCGCGCTGCCGGGCTCGCCGGTCATCGGCTTGGCCATGAAGGTGGCCGCCACGTCGTGCTTGAGCGCGGCTTCACGCATGGTGCGCTTGAACACCAGGATCTGGTCAGCCAGGGACAGGGCATCGCCGTGACGGAAGTTGATTTCCATCTGCGCCGTGCCGTCTTCGTGGATCAGGGTATCGAGGTCCAGCTCCTGCAGCTCGCACCAGTCGTAGACGTCTTCGAACAACGGGTCGAACTCGTTGGCGGCTTCTATAGAGAAGGACTGGCGGCCGGTCTCCGGACGCCCGGACCGACCGATCGGCGGTTGCAGCGGGAAGTCCGGGTCTTCGCAGCGCTTGGTCAGGTAGAACTCCATCTCCGGCGCCACGATGGGCTGCCAGCCTTTGTCGGCGTAGAGCTTGAGGACTTTCTTGAGCACGTTGCGCGGCGACAGCTCGATCGGGTTGCCTTGCTTGTCGTAGGTGTCGTGGATCACCTGGGCGGTCGGCTCGATGGCCCAAGGCACCAGGAATACCGCGTTCTGGTCGGGGCGGCAGATCATGTCGATGTCGGCCGGGTCGAGCAATTCGTAATAGATGTCGTCTTCGACATAGTCGCCGGTCACGGTCTGCAACAGAACGCTCTCGGGCAGGCGCATGCCTTTTTCGGCGATGAACTTGTTGGTCGGCGAGATCTTGCCCCGGGTGATACCGGTCAGGTCGCCAATCATGCATTCGACTTCTGTGATCTTGTGGTCTTTCAACCAATCGGTGAGCTGGTCGAGGTTGTTACTCATAAATGCCTCTGGGCTGGGTTTCCTGGCATCCATTAAAGGCCAGGCGTTGGTTGACGCAGCATCCGCGTCGTTTTTTCGTTCAGGGTAGGAGCTTACCTGCCATTTGCTGCAGCGTTGCATTCCTCAAGCCAAAGTCGTGCAGAATCATGAGCGGCCGCGCAGAGGGGAGCCGGTCAGTGACCGTCGAGGAGGCAAAAGAGAAAGCGGACGGGCCGTCAAGAATATTGGCCGGTGCGTGGGCATTCACGCGAGACGAACGGACTGCGGACAAAGCCTGGCTGGAGCAGGCTGAGACGCCGAGTGGCGGCAGGCGATACATGAAGCACCCCGGTATTATTGCTGTTATGGGTTTGAATCGAGCTTAGCCTTGTTCATTTTTTTACACAACACCCCCGTAAAAAATACAACACGGCCCGCTCAAGCCTGCGAGTCCCAAGCCCGTCAAACCGGAAAAACCGCCCCAAAAAGCCCCAAATATGCCGTCACGGCGCTTTTTTAGGGCAAAAAAGGCCTCGCTTGACTTCGGCATGCCGTTCGGGTTGACTGAAACCAGAAAAGATCAATGATTGATATTTTTAACAACAAAGGTGTTGCATCATGTCGGTACCCCCGCGTGCCGTTCAGCTTAACGAAGCGAACGCGTTCCTTAAGGATCATCCTGAGGTTCTGTACGTAGACCTTCTAATTGCGGATATGAATGGTGTGGTGCGCGGTAAGCGCATCGAACGCACCAGCCTCCACAAGGTTTACGAGAAGGGCATTAACCTGCCTGCCTCTTTATTTGCCCTGGATATCAACGGCTCAACGGTGGAAAGCACCGGTCTGGGCCTGGACATCGGTGATGCTGACCGAATCTGTTATCCGATCCCCGACACCCTGTGCAATGAACCCTGGCAAAAGCGCCCTACCGCGCAACTGCTGATGACCATGCACGAACTTGAAGGTGAACCGTTCTTCGCCGATCCGCGCGAAGTGCTCCGCCAGGTTGTCAGCAAGTTTGACGACCTCGGTCTGACCATCTGCGCCGCCTTCGAGCTTGAGTTCTACCTGATCGACCAGGAGAACGTGAACGGCCGCCCGCAACCGCCCCGCTCGCCGATCTCCGGCAAACGCCCGCACTCGACACAGGTCTACCTGATCGACGACCTCGACGAATACGTCGACTGCCTCCAGGACATCCTGGAAGGGGCCAAAGAGCAAGGCATCCCGGCCGACGCCATCGTCAAGGAAAGTGCCCCGGCGCAGTTCGAAGTGAACCTGCACCACGTGGCCGACCCGATCAAGGCCTGCGACTACGCGGTACTGCTCAAGCGCCTGATCAAGAACATCGCCTACGACCATGAGATGGACACCACCTTCATGGCCAAGCCTTACCCAGGCCAGGCAGGCAACGGTTTGCACGTACACATCTCGATCCTGGACAAGGACGGCAAGAACATCTTTGCCAGCGAGGATCCCGAGCAGAACGCCGCATTGCGTCACGCGATCGGCGGTGTGCTCGAGACCCTACCCGCCCAAATGGCGTTCCTGTGCCCTAACGTCAACTCCTACCGTCGTTTCGGCGCACAGTTCTACGTGCCGAACTCGCCGTGCTGGGGCCTGGACAACCGCACCGTGGCGATTCGCGTACCGACCGGCTCGTCCGACGCCGTACGGATCGAACACCGTGTCGCCGGCGCCGATGCCAACCCTTACCTGCTGATGGCTTCGGTCCTGGCAGGCGTGCACCACGGCCTGACCAACAAGATCGAACCGGGCGCACCCGTGGAAGGCAACAGCTACGAGCAAAACGAACAGAGCCTGCCGAACAACCTGCGCGATGCCCTGCGCGAGTTGGACGACAGCGAGGTGATGGCCAAGTACATCGATCCTAAATACATCGATATCTTCGTCGCCTGTAAGGAAAGTGAGCTGGAAGAGTTCGAACACTCCATCTCCGACCTTGAGTACAACTGGTACCTGCATACCGTGTAAGCGGTTGCTGCATTGAAAAAACGCCGCAGGCTGTTGGTCTGTGGCGTTTTTTTATGGGTTTGTTCCGGGAGACCGATTCGGCCTTATCGGGGCATGGGTATCTACACAATTTTCAGAGACTGGCGAGTTCCCCTGTGGCGAGCGGGCTTGTCCCGCGTTGGGCTGCGAAGCAGCCCCAAAACCAGCCTCCACAGAGTGTCTGATACACCGCGTTCTTCCTTATTGGGGCTGCTACGCAGCCCTACGCGGGACAAGCCCGCTCGCCACAACAGCCCTATCTGTCGGGCGTTCAGCGTTGAGCCAAAGTTGTGTAGATACCCACGCTTATCGGGGGCAAGCCCCCTCCCACACTTCGAATGTATTCACAGATCAAAAATGTGGGAGGGAGCTTGCCCCCGATGGCGGCCTGGAAGACAACACAGACTCCTACTCATACAATGCCCGCTGCCTTGTAGGAGACTTCCATGCCCACCCGCCCCGCCGCCCCTCGCAAACCCCGTGCCCGCAGCCAGGCGCGGATCGACGCGATTCTCGACGCCGCCCGCACCTTGCTGGCCACCGAAGGCGTGGCGAGTTTGTCGATCTACAGCGTGGCCGGGCGCGCGCAGATTCCGCCGTCATCGGTGTATCACTTTTTCGCCAGCGTGCCGGCGCTCCTGGAGGCACTGACCGCAGATGTCCATGCGGCCTTCCGCTCCGCCATTCAGGCGCCCATCGACCACGATTCACTCAAGCATTGGCGCGACCTGTCCTACATCGTCGAACAGCGCATGCTCATCATCTACAGCAACGACGCCGCCGCGCGGCAGTTGATCCTGGCCCAGCACGGGCTGACCGAGGTGACCCAGGCGGACCGTCAGCATGATCTGGAGCTGGGGGATTTGATGCTGGAAGTGTTCGACCGCCACTTTGAAGTGCCGACGCTGCCCGCCGATGTGGATGTGTTCGCCTTGGCGCTGGAATTAAGCGACCGCGTCTATGCGCGCTCGGTGCATCAGCATGGGCTGATCACGCCGCGAATGGCGGAGGAAGGGATGCGCGTGTTTGATGCGTATGTGGGGCTGTATTTACCGGCGTATCTGCCTAAGCGCTGAACCCTGGGTTGGCGGGGGGGCCTCATCGGGAGCAAGCCCCCTCCCACATTTTGAATGTGTTCACAGATCAATATGTGGGAGGGGCGGTGCGACGATTCGACTTGCTCCCGATGACGGTATCAAGTGATCACAACTTGGCGATCGACACCTCAGTCGACTTCACAAAGGCAATCACTTCACTGCCAATCACCAGCTCCAGCTCTTTGACCGAGCGAGTAGTGATCACGGACGTGACGATACCGGACGCGGTCTGCACGTCGATTTCCGACAGCACGTCGCCGACTACGATTTCCTTGATGGTGCCTTTGAACTGGTTACGCACGTTGATGGCTTTAATAGTCATGGTGGACTTCCTTCGTGGGACAAGTGAGTTATTGAGCCCAACGCAATTGCGTAGGCAGCGGTGAAACAGGTTCGGGTTCCGGCGGCGTGCCGGGTAACGACAGCACACGGTTGAGTACTTGCGCTTCCAGCGCGGCCAGGCGATGTGAGCCACGGGCCCGTGGACGCGGCAGGTCGACGATCAGGTCGAGGCCGATTTCGCCGTCTTCGATCAGGATCACCCGGTCGGCAATGGCCACGGCTTCGCTGACGTCATGGGTCACCAGCAACACGGTGAAACCGTGTTTTTGCCAGAGGTTTTCGATCAGTTGCTGCATCTCGATACGGGTCAGGGCGTCCAGGGCGCCCAGCGGTTCGTCGAGCAGCAGCAGACGCGGCTGGTGGATCAAGGCGCGAGCCAACGCCACACGCTGCTTCTGGCCACCGGACAAGGCCGCCGGCCACTCATTGGCACGTTCGGCCAGGCCGACCGCTTCCAGGGCCTCCAAGGCTTTAGGGCGCCAGTTGCCTTTGAGGCCAAGGCCGACGTTGTCGATGATCTTTTTCCACGGCAGCAGGCGCGCTTCCTGGAACATCAACCGTGTGTCTTCAATCGCTTCGCTCAGCGGCGCGGAACCGGCCAGCAGCTCGCCGCCGCTGGCTTTGTCCAGGCCGGCCAACAGGCGCAGCAACGTACTCTTACCGCAGCCACTGCGACCCACCACGGCCACGAACTGGCCCGCCGGAATGTGCAGATCAATTTCCTTGAGCACTTCCCGCGCACCGAAGGCCTTGCGTAATTTGCGCACCGCCAGGGGAATCCCCTTCAGCAGGCGCGGAGGTTGTTGAGCCGTCATGCCGCACCTCCTTTATTGACTTGATACGCCGGGTGCCAACGCAGCCAAACACGTTCCAGACCGCGCGCGGCCAGGTCGGCCAGCTTGCCGAGGATGGCGTACATCACGATGGCCAACACCACCACGTCGGTTTGCAGGAATTCGCGGGCGTTCATCGCCAGGTAGCCGATACCCGAGCTGGCGGAAATGGTTTCCGCCACGATCAGCGTCAGCCACATAAAGCCCAGGGCAAAGCGCACGCCCACCAGGATCGACGGCAGCGCGCCCGGCAGGATCACTTGCCAGAACAGGCTGAAACCGGACAAGCCATAGCTGCGCGACATTTCTACCAGCGCCGGGTCGACGTTGCGGATGCCGTGGTAGGTGTTGAGGTAGATCGGGAACAGCGTGCCGAGGGCCACCAGGAAAATCTTCGCGGTCTCGTCGATGCCAAACCATAGGATCACCAGCGGAATCAGCGCCAGGTGCGGCACGTTGCGGATCATCTGCACCGAGCTGTCCAGCAGGCGTTCGCCCCACGTCGACAGGCCGGTGATAAACCCCAGCGCCAGGCCGATGCTGCCACCGATCACAAAGCCCAGGCCGGCACGCCAGCCACTGATGGCCAGGTGCGTCCAGATTTCGCCGCTGCGCACCAGATTGACCCCGGCCTCAATCACCGCACTGGGCGCCGGCAGGATGCGTGTCGACAACCAGCCCGCCGACACCGACAACTGCCACACCGCCAGCAATAGAATCGGCAGCACCCAGGGCGCCACGCGATGGCTCAATTTTTCAACATTCATGGCGCCGCCTCAGCTCTGTGACGCAGCTTTGGGAAGGATGTCGTTGGCGACCATCTCACCGAACGGGCTCACGTAACCGGCACTTTTCGGCAACTCCGGACGTTCGATATCCAGGTGCGGGAACAGCAGCTCGGCGACCCGATAGGACTCTTCCAGGTGTGGATAACCGGAGAAGATAAAGGTGTCGATGCCCAGCGCTGCGTACTCCTTGACCCGTTCTGCAACCGTCGGACCATCGCCCACCAGCGCGGTCCCCGCACCGCCACGCACCAGGCCGACGCCGGCCCACAGGTTGGGGCTGACTTCCAGGTTGTCGCGGTTGCCGCCATGCAAGGCCGCCATGCGCTGCTGGCCGACGGAATCGAAGCGCGCCAGGGAAGCCTGGGCACGGGCGATGGTGTCGTCGTCCAGATGGGAGATCAGTTTGTCGGCGGCTTTCCAGGCCTCCTCGTTGGTTTCGCGCACGATCACATGCAGACGAATACCGAAGCGCACGGTGCGCCCGAGCTTCGCCGCCTTGGCCCGCACCTGTTCGATCTTCTCGGCGACTGCAGCCGGTGGCTCGCCCCAGGTCAGCACCATCTCCACTTGTTCGGCGGCCAGGTCCTGAGCCGCTTCGGAGGAACCACCGAAGTACAGCGGCGGGCGTGGCTGCTGGATCGGCGGGTAGAGCAACTTGGCGCCTTTGACGCTGATGTGCTCGCCGTCGTAATCCACGGTTTCGCCTTCCAGCACGCGGCGCCAGATGCGGGTGAATTCCACGGACGCCTGGTAGCGCTCTTCGTGGCTGAGGAACAAGCCATCGCCAGCCAGCTCTTCCGGGTCACCACCGGTCACCAGGTTGAACAACGCACGGCCGCCGGACAGGCGATCCAGGGTCGCGGCCTGACGCGCCGCCACCGTCGGGGAAATAATCCCGGGGCGCAGCGCGACAAGGAATTTCAAACGCTGGGTCACCGGGATCAGCGAGGCGGCCACCAGCCAGGAGTCTTCGCAGGAACGGCCGGTGGGGATCAGCACCCCGCCGAATCCCAGGCGGTCAGCGGCCTGGGCCACTTGCTGCAAATAACCGTGGTCGACGGCACGAGCGCCTTCGGCGGTGCCAAGGTAATGGCCGTCGCCGTGGGTAGGCAGGAACCAGAAAATAGTGAGGCTCATGGAGTTGTCTCCTGAAGAAATCGGATTACGGCGCTTTAGCCACGGCAGCAGGTGGCGTCCAGATCACGTCCTTGATGCTCAAGGGCTTGGGGATCAATTTGAGTTGGTAGAAGCTGTCGGCGATTTTCTGCTGGGCCGCCACCACTTCCGGGGTCAGGAACAGCGCGCCATAGCCCTGGCGTTTCACCGAGGTCAGGGTGATGTCTGCCGGCAGGCCCAGCAGCGGCGCGACTTGCTCGGTGACTTCCTGGGGGTTGGCCTTGGACCACTCGCCCACCGCGCGCACCTCCTCCACCAGCGCCTTGATCACGTCCGGGTGTTGCTCGGCATATGGCTTGGTCGCCAGGTAAAACTGATGGTTGTCGGCGATGCCGGTGCCGTCACGCAGGGTGCGCGCTTGCAGTTGTTTCTCGGCGGCGGCCTGGTACGGGTCCCAGATCACCCAGGCGTCCACGCTGCCACGCTCGAAGGCGGCACGGGCATCGGCGGGGGGCAGGAACACGGTCTGCACGTCGGTGTATTTCAGGCCGGCATCTTCCAGGGCACGCACCAGCAGGTAATGCACGTTGGAGCCTTTGTTGAGCACGACTTTCTTGCCCTTGAGCTCGGCCACCGATTTGATGGTCGAGCCTTTCGGCACCAGGATCGCTTCACTGGTCGGCGCTGGCGGCTCGTAGGCCACGTAGAGCAGGTCGGCACCGGCGGCCTGGGCGAAGACCGGCGGGGTTTCGCCGGTGACACCGAAGTCGATGGAGCCGACGTTCAGGCCTTCAAGCAGTTGCGGGCCGCCGGGAAACTCGGTCCATTGCACCTGCACACCTTGGGCGGCCAGGCGTTTTTCCAGGGTGCCCTTGGCCTTGAGCAGCACCAGGGTGCCGTATTTCTGATAACCGATCCGCAAGGTCTCGGCGGCTTGGGCCTGAACGATGGCGCCGAAGGACACAGCCGCAGCAAACAGTGCGACCAGACCACGACGCAAGATGACAGTGCGCATGGCGCTCTCTCCAAATAATGCGATGAGGGGGTTGGCTGCACCTGCTTGGCCGTTGGCGGCTGAGTAAGGTGAGTACATCTATATAGCGGTGAGGCTGACTTAAATGCTCCAGCGAGCACTCAACAAACGTTCATTCAACACATGCGGGTCCAACGGTTTCGGACGACGGGCCATGGCGCCATAAAGCGTCTCCAGGGCCTCGTGCAACCGGTGTTCGAGGACCGGCACCAGTTGCGCCTGGGCACTGCCTTCGCCGTAGGCGATCTGGCTGTCCTCGGCAAAAATCCCGTGGAGCAATTCCTGGGCCTTGAGGGCCGACAACACCGGCTTCAAGGCGTAATCCACCGCCAGCATGTGGGCGATGCTGCCGCCGGTAGCCATCGGCAACACAATCTTGTGGGCCAGGGCGCGCTCGGGCAGCAGGTCGAGCACGGTTTTCAACGCGCCGGAGAACGACGCCTTGTACACCGGCGTGGCGATGACCAAGCCATCCGCGTTAGCCACCTGTTGCAGCAGGTCAATGACCTTGGGGCTGTCGAAGCGTGCATGCAGCAAGTCTTCAGCCGGGAAGTCCCGTATCTGGTAACTCACCACTTCAACGCCTTTGTCTTGCAACCACTGACGGGTTTTTTCCAGCAAGACCCCGGAGCGGGAACGCTGGCTGGGACTGCCTCCAAGTGTTACGACCAACATGCAGGAATTCCTTGAGCAAGTGCCGGCGGTTCGCCGTGTGGCGATGGCGCCAAGATGGAACAGACCTTATCAGCAGATTCATATATCTATAAATCTTATTTTTTCATTTGTTTATTCTTTAAATGCATATGAGATTTATAAGTCGCCAGGCGAAAAAAAAGGCCGTTGAAACGGCCTGAAAACCCCTGCTATGTGATTCGGTTTGCAACTTGAAATGCAGTCAAAACGTGGGAGGGGGCTTGCTCCCGATTACGGTGTTCAGTGACCAACGACTTGGCTGATCCACCGCTATCGGGGGCAAGCCCCCTCCCACAAAGTTATGTGCTAACGATTGGGTTGTGGAGTAAGCCGCAGATACGGCTTCACGGCCCGATAACCCTTGGGAAAGCGCTTCTTGATCTCTTCCTCATCCTTGAGCGACGGCACGATCACCACTTCATCACCGTCCTGCCAGTTGGCGGGGGTGGCGACTTTGTAGTTGTCGGTCAGCTGCAGCGAGTCGATAACCCGCAGGATTTCGTGGAAGTTACGACCGGTGCTGGCCGGGTAGGTGATAGTCAGGCGGATCTTCTTGTTCGGGTCGATCACGAACAAGGACCGTACGGTGAGGGTGTCACTGGCGTTCGGGTGGATCAGGTCATAGAGGTCCGAAACCTTGCGGTCGGCGTCGGCCAGGATCGGAAAGTTGACGACGGTATCCTGGGTTTCGTTGATGTCTTCGATCCACTTGTGGTGCGAATCCACCGGGTCTACCGACAGGGCGATGGCCTTGACGCCGCGCTTGGCGAATTCGTCCTTGAGCTTGGCGGTGAAGCCCAGCTCGGTGGTGCACACCGGGGTGAAGTCGGCCGGGTGGGAAAACAACACACCCCAGCTGTCGCCCAGCCATTCGTGGAAACGAATCTTGCCGGCGCTGGAATCCTGTTCGAAGTCGGGGGCGATGTCGCCCAGTCTTAGGCTCATGGTGTGGCTCCTGGTGAGTGCTTATGGAGCCCACTGTGCATGGATTACGGATTATTTAAAAAGAATAAATATCGATTTATCTAGACGATAAAGGAATATTAAAAATGTGTTCATTGGACGTGGGAAATGGGGAGGCGCACCATCGGTTCCAAGGTTCGAGAAGGCCTTGAGACGCTGTACAAAGAGGGGTTCAGGAAGGGCTTGCGGGGGTTTAGCCCGACTTGAAAGCAAGACACCTTGCCCGGCAGTGCGCCGGGCAAGGTTTTACAGCCAGTCTTACAGGATAGGCAGGGTATAGCTGACGATCAGACGGTTTTCGTCCTGGTTACGCTGAGTAGCCACTTCGGAACGCAGCGAAGCGTTCTTCCAGGCAACGCCCAGGCCTTTGAAGGTACCTTCAGGAACTACGTAGCCCAGGTTGAAGTCACGCTCCCACTCGCCTTTGTCACCGGTGGTAGTCGCTACGTTGTCACCCTTGAGGTACATCACGGAGGTGGTCAGACCTGGCAAGCCGATGGCTGCGAAGTCGTAGGCGTACTGGGCCAACCAGGTACGCTCGCCGGCGCGTTGGAACTTGCCGATCTGCACGTCAGTGATCAGGTAGGACGAAGCACCGTCACCCTGGTTGAGGAACGGAAAGTCACTGGTGCCGTTTACACGCTGGTAGCCTGCGCTGATCGCGTGGCCTTGAAGGGCGTAGGTGAACTTCGCACTCCAAGTACGGTTGTCAACTTCGCCGTTGTTCTGATAGCCAGAAGCGCGGTAGCCGGCAACACGACCTTCCTGGCTGGAGTTCTTGCCATCAGAATCACTGTTGAAGTAACGCAGATCGGTCTTGAACACGCCAACGGGCAATGCCCAGTTGTGGGACAGGCCCAGGAAGTGCTGTTTGTAGAAGTCGGACAGGTTGCCGTAGTAGTACTGGGCAGTCAGGTCCTTGGTGATCTTGTAGTCACCACCGGCGTAGTAGAACTCGTTGCTGCGGGCGTTGGCAGTAGCAGTGCGAGTAGCACCGTTGGAGCCAGCAATGGTCAGCGAGTCGTTGTTCGAAGAGTTACGACCTTTGGCATGTTCCAACTTACCGCCAACCAGTGTCAGGTTGTCGATGTCGTTGGAGGTGATCTGGCCACCTTCGAAGGTTTGCGGCAGCAGACGACCGTCGTTAGAGGTAACGACCGGCAGTTTTGGCTGCAGGGTACCCAGACGCAGTTCAGTCTTGGAGACCTTGACCTTACCGGTCAGGCCTATGCTACCGAAATCGTCCACCGCGCGACCGTCGCTGTCGCTTGGGAACACAATGCCGCCCTTGTTGGCGCTGTTGTTGTTGTAGGCAGTGCCTTTACCGGAGTCCAGTCGCACGCCGTACAGGCCAATTGCGTCAACACCAAAACCGACCGTACCCTGGGTGTAGCCGGAAGCGAAGTTGAAAATGAAGCCTTGGCCCCATTCTTCCTGCTTGTTGGGTTTGGCAGCGCCATCACGGTTATCTTGGTTGATGTAGAAATTGCGTGCAGTAACGCTCGCCTTGCTGTCTTCGATGAAACCGGCAGCGCCTGCTTGCTGAGCGATGACGCCCAAAGCTACAGACAGTGCCAAGGTGGACTTCTTCATGTACCGCTCCTCTCATTTCTAATTTTTGTATTTCTTTGGTCTCGGGTCTGACGCCCTCGATCCACAGATGCGCGATTAGCACCGGATAGTGACTGACAAGTCAATCGTAACCTTGTGTGTCTACTACCTTCGTCTAACCACTGTTGATTTGGTCCCTGCAGGGTAATGAGTTTTTCATACACCCAAAAAGAATTATTTCATTCTTTTTCATACGATTCAGGAATAAGCCTGTCCGTAGTGCGGACAGGCCAGCATAGACCATCCGCTTAACAAGCTAATTCCTAAAGGGTATTTATTAGCGCTTTTTTAGATCGATTAGTGTGGCCGCTCTGCCGCATACGTCACCCACGATCAAAAAGGCGACGCCATCATGGCCAAAGGCACATCCTCTCGTCAATTTGTTACAGTTTTTGTGTCACTAATAGTTTCTTTTGTTGTCCAAGCCGCCCATTCGACGATTCAGGTGGTTGTGGTACGCCCACAATCTATCCATAGCCGCCATCCTGTTATCGGCGTCAGATCAAGAATGCTTAAACTTTAGTCGTGCGTGACGGCACGCCAGATTGGCCTGCGACGCGGGCAGGCTCTTACGCGAGCCTGCCCAGTGACTTGGGGATAGGGCTTTACAAGGCCTTCTCGAAAATCTTCGAGTTACGCTGGTAGTTGTACAGCGAGGCCCGCGCCGAGGGCAGGCGATCAACGCTGCTCGGCACAAAGCCGCGCTCACGGAACCAGTGGGCAGTGCGCGTGGTAAGCACGAACAAGGTCTTCAACCCCTGCGCCCGGGCACGGGTTTCAATTCGCTCCAACAGCTCATCACCGCGCCCGCCGTGGCGGTACTCGGGGTTCACCGCCAGGCACGCCAGTTCACCCGCGTCCGAATCGGCGATCTGATACAACGCTGCACACGCGATGATCATGCCTTCGCGCTCCACCACACTGAACTGCTCGATCTCACGCTCGAGCACTTCCCGTGAACGGCGTACCAGGATGCCTTGCTCTTCCAGCGGGCTGATCAGGTCGAGCAAACCGCCGACGTCTTCAATCGCCGCCTCGCGGACCAGTTCGAATTGCTCCTGGGCCACCAGCGTGCCGCCGCCATCGCGGGTGAATAGTTCAGTGAGCAAGGCGCCATCTTCGGCGTAGCTGACGATATGGCTGCGCCCTACCCCACCCCGGCAGGCCTGGGCGGCCGCATCGAGCAATTCGGACTGGTAGTTGCTGCTGCCCAGGCGTTGCAGGTGTGCCGGCACTTGTTGCGGGCGCAGTTCGCGCACCAGACGGCCGTTTTCATCGATCAGGCCGAGATCGGCGCCGAACAGCAGCAGCTTGTCGGCCCCCAGGTCGATGGCGGCGCGGGTGGCGACGTCTTCGCAGGCCAGGTTGAAGATTTCACCCGTAGGCGAATAGCCCAGGGGCGACAGCAGCACGATGGAGCGCTCATCCAGCAGACGATTGATGCCCTTGCGATCGACCCGACGCACTTCGCCGGTGTGGTGATAGTCCACGCCTTCGAGCACGCCGATAGGACGCGCGGTCACCAGGTTGCCGCTGGCCACCCGCAGGCGCGAGCCCTGCATCGGCGACGAAGCCATGTCCATCGACAAGCGCGCTTCGATGGCGATACGCAGGTGGCCGACCGCGTCGATCACACACTCCAGCGTCGCGGCATCGGTGATGCGCATGCCTTCGTGGTAAGTCGGGATCAAGCCGCGTGCTTCAAGGCGCGCTTCGATCTGTGGGCGCGAACCGTGCACCAGCACCAGGCGCACGCCCAGGCTGTGGAGCAGCACCAGGTCGTGGACGATATTGCCGAAGTTCGGATGATCCACACCGTCGCCGGGCAACATGACCACAAAGGTGCAGTCGCGGTGGGCGTTGATGTAGGGCGAAGCGTGACGAAGCCAATTAACGTAGTCGGGCATGGAACCTGGGCCTGTAATAAAAAGCAGCCAAAAAAGGATGAGTCGTGAAAACGCACAGCGGGCTGATGGTTATCGTCGGAACAGGCTTGGCGACACGCTCGCTCTCCTTATGTACGAATGGACAGGGGTTAATTTACGCAGGTTTCAGGCAGTAATGTTCGATCAGTTCCCGCAATAGACGCACTGTAGGCGTCAAGCGTGACATTTCGAGGTACTCGCCCGGTTGATGGGCACAGGCGATGTCGCCAGGGCCCAGCACCAGGGTTTCACAACCAAGGCGCTGAAGATAAGGCGCTTCGGTGCCGAACGCTACTGCTTCGGCACGATGACCGGTCAATCGTTCCGCGACCCGCACCAGCTCGGCGTCTTCGGCCTGTTCGAACGGCGGCACTGCGGGGAATAACGGCGCGTAGTCGATCTTGACTTTATGGCGCTCGGCCAGCGGTTCGAGCTTTTGCCGGATCGCCGCACGCAGCACTTCGGGATCCATGCCCGGCAAGGGCCGTAGGTCGAATTCCAGGGAGCACTGGCCGCAGATACGGTTGGGGTTGTCGCCGCCATGGATACAGCCGAAGTTCATGGTCGGTTGCGGCACGCTGAATTGTGTATTGCGGTACTCGCGCTGCCAGGCCAGGCGTAGGCCACGCAGTTCGCCGATGGCGTCGTGCATGGCTTCGAGGGCGCTGTGGCCCAGGCTTGGATCCGACGAATGGCCGCTTTGGCCGAGAATGTCGATGCGCTCCATCATCACGCCTTTGTGCAGGCGGATCGGCTTGAGCCCGGTTGGTTCGCCGATTACTGCCGCGCGGCCCAATGGGCGACCCGCTTCGGCCAATGCCCGGGCACCGGACATGGAGCTTTCCTCATCGCAGGTGGCGAGGATCAGCAACGGCTGCTTGAACGGCTGATCCAGCAGCGGCAACACCGCTTCAATCGCCAGCGCGAAAAAGCCCTTCATGTCGCAACTGCCCAATCCTACCCAGCGGCCGTCGACTTCCGTCAGCTTGAGCGGATCGGTCTTCCACAGCGCAGCGTCATAAGGAACGGTATCGCTATGGCCGGCCAACACCAGACCGCCGGGGCCAGTACCGAAACTGGCCAGCAGGTTGAATTTGCCAGGGCTGACGGGCTGGATGTCGATGGAAAAACCCAGGTCGCCCAACCAACTGGCGAGCAAATCGATCACGGGGCGGTTGGTCTGGTCGAGAGACGCTTGGGTGCAACTCACCGAAGGCGCTGCAATCAGCGCGGCGAACTGCTCTTTCATGGACGGTAACGGCATGCGCGGTCTCCCTACTTCCCGGACGAGCCCCACTATAGAGGCATCTGCATGACACAATAAACCGTTGCGGCGCGTTGCCGGGCTCAGTCCTGTACACTGCACGACCTTGGCAGCCACTCTTTTTCCCGGCTGCGCTCCCGATCCTGGATTTTCCGGCCATGCAGAAAGAAACCGAAATCAAGCTCCGCGTCAGCCGCGAAACACTCGCCGCGCTGCGTGAGCACCCGTTACTGAAAAAACGCAACAAAAGTGGCTGGGAACGCCGTGAGTTGATGAACCAGTACTTCGACACCCCCGAGCGCGACCTGGCCCAGGCCAAAGTCGCCCTGCGCCTGCGCAAGGACGGTGACGACATTATCCAGACCCTCAAGACCCGTGGCCAAAGCGTCGCCGGTTTGTCGGAACGCAACGAGTACAACTGGGGCCTGCCCAAAGCCAAGCTCGACGTAAAGAAACTCGATGGCGAGTGCTGGCCCGAGCAGTTGGCCGAGTTGGACAAAAAGACCCTCAAGCCGATCTTCACCACCGACTTCGTGCGCGAACGCGCCGAAATCGCTTGGGGCCGTGGCAAGGCCAAGGTGGTGATCGAAGCCGCCCTGGACCTGGGCCATGTAGTGGTCGGCAAGCAGAAAGAAGAAATCTGCGAGCTGGAACTGGAACTGCGCGAAGGCGAACCGGCTGCCCTGCTGGAGTTGGCCGCCGAGCTGGCCGCCACCCTCGCACTGATGCCGTGTGACATCAGCAAGGCCGAGCGCGGCTACCGCCTGTACGACGCCAGCAGCTACTCCTTGAGCCTGCCAGCGCCGCAGATCCATGCCGAAATGCCGCTGGACGACGCCTTCGCCGCAATCATGTGGCACCTGCTCGGCAGCAGCCAGCGCCTGGCCGAGCAATACCGCTTCAATGGCCACTGGCGTCTGCTGCAAGACTGGGTCGACAACCTCGGCGAACTGCGCGCCCTGATCGGCAGCCTCGGCCAGGCCGCGCCGCGTCAATCCACCAGCGAACTGCGCAGCGCACTCGATGCACTGCTGGAAGACTGGCGCCCACTGGTCCAGGCCGGCGACGACGACGAAGATATTCGCAAAGCTGCACCCGAGCAGTTCGCCGAAGAGTTGGACGACGTACGCTGGGGCTTGTTCTCGCTGAACACATCCCGCTGGTTGCTGGCCCGCACCTGGACCGCCGACCGCAACGTGCGCGGTAACCGCCAGGGCGCCGCACAAATCACCAACTGGCTGCCGCGCCTGCTGGCCGACGATGCCGTCGCCCTGCAACTGCCGCGCTACCAGCAGCAACCGGAAGACCTGGCAGAGCAACTGCCGCGCATCGAGCGCATCCAGGCCTGGCTGCACCATGCGCGTAACGTGGTGGACATTCCGGAACTGGACCGTTTGTACGGCGAGCTGAACAAGCTGGCGCAACTGGCCAACCAGCCGATCACCGACGAGTCGCTGGATGCGCGTATGCATCAGGCGATTGCGGTGTATCAGAACCGTGCCTGGAAGACCCTGCTGCGCCTGTAATATCGCCATCGGGAGCAAGTCGAATCGTCGCGGTACGACGATTCGACTTGCTCCCGATGAGGCCGGTCAGCGCAATACTGGCAGGCTGGTCGTCGACTTGATTTCAGACAGCGCCACAATCGAGTTGACCTCCTGAATCCCGGGCACCATCGACAGCTTCTCGAAGAAAAACCGCTCGTACGCCTCAATGTCCGAGGTCACGATACGCAGCAGAAAATCCACCGCCCCCATCAGCACATAACACTCCAAGACTTCCGGAAACCCGCGAATCGCTTCGGTGAACTCGGTGAAGTTGGATCGGCCGTGGGCGTTGAGTTTGACCTCGGCGAAGATCTGCGTATTGAGGCCGATTTTCTTGCGATCCAGCAGGGTGACCTGGCCGCGAATCACCCCCCTCCTCCTTGAGCCGCTGGATACGCCGCCAGCACGGCGACTGGGACAGGCCGACCTGTTCGGCGATCTGCGCGCTCGACAGCGAGGCGTCCTCTTGCAGCAGGGCCAGGATGCGACGGTCGTAGACGTCCAACTCGCTGTGCATATAAATACCTTTAATTCTGATTATTCTGAATTGATTAATTCGTTTAATCGCAAATAAGGCTCATCTTAGATAAGAAATCTCCCGAAGCGAATGTAAAAATTTCTCCAGTCGAATCTGGAGAGTCAGCATGCATGCCGTCGAAACCACCCACCCCCTGACCCGCGTCGATGCGTGGTCTGTCAGCAGCGCCCATTGCCAGGCGCACTACCAGATCGTCGCCGAGGCGGAGCCCGATGTGCTGTGTCGGGTACTCAACTATTTTGCGTTGCAGTTCTTAACGCCGAGCCAGGTCACCGTGAGCCGGCAAGAAGACCTGCTGAACATCGACATCGTGATGGATGGCCTGAGCTGGCACCGCGCCCAAGTGATCGCTGAAAAGATTCGAAACCTGATCAGCGTGTGCACGCTGCAGGTGTGGCCCGCCGATTCCGTGGGGCCTGCGGCACGGGTGGCGACAGCTCAGTAAAGGCCTGCAACATACGCTGGGAGGAAGATATTCAGAGGCTGGCTAGCCTGAAATTTCGTCCGAGGCTACCCAGGAAAACCTTCATGTCTGCTGATCACCGATTGGAACTGCATCAGTTGCTCCCGGCCTTGGTCGAGGGAGGTTTGATCACTCCCGACATCGCGCAGCGCTTATCGGCGCTGCCCGCCGGCAGCAGCCAGCACCCACTGGAATGCATCGCCGCCCATGGGCCTTGCCTGGAAACCCTGACCCAGTGGCTTGCCCAACATGTCGGGCAACCGTATTTGCGTATCGACCCGCTGAAGATCGATGTCGCAACGGTGGTGCCGCTGATGTCCCACGCATTTGCCCAACGCCACACCATCCTTGCAGTGGCCGTGAACGCACAGACCGTCACAGTTGCCAGCGCCCAGCCCCACGTCACCAGTTGGGAATCAGGACTGGCACAAGTGCTCCAGCGCTCGATCAAGCGCGTGGTTGCCAACCCCCAGGACATTCAGCGTTGTATCAGCGAGTTTTACCGGTTGGCGAAGTCCGTCAGCGGTGCGGATCAAAAGGTGGCGGTGCCTGGCAACTTCGAGCTGCTCAACCTCGGCGCCGGCGACCAGCAGCCGGACGCCAACGACGCGCATATCGTCAATATCGTCGACTGGCTGTTGCAGTACGCTTTCGCCCAGCGCACCAGTGATATTCATATCGAGCCGTGCCGTGAACAAGGCCGCGTGCGCTTTCGCATTGATGGGCTGTTGCACGATGTCTATCAATTTCCACCCCAGGTGACGATGGCAGTGGTCAGCCGCCTGAAAAGCCTCGGGCGGATGAACGTGGCGGAAAAACGCAAACCCCAGGACGGTCGGGTCAAGACCAAAAGCCCCGCCGGCGCAGAAGTTGAGTTGCGTCTATCGACCTTGCCCACCGTCTTTGGCGAAAAACTGGTGATGCGGATTTTCGATCCGCAGGTGCTGCTCAAGGACTTTGACCAATTGGGTTTGTCCAGTGAGGACCAGCAGCGATGGCACACCATGACCCGCCAGACCAACGGCATCCTCCTGGTCACCGGTCCTACCGGCTCAGGCAAGACCAGCACCCTCTACACCACGCTTAAGCAACTGGCGACCCGCGAGGTCAACCTCTGCACGGTAGAAGACCCAATCGAGATGGTTGAGCCGGCATTCAACCAGATGCAGGTACAGCACAACATCGACCTGACCTTCGCCAGCGGCATCCGAGCCCTGCTACGCCAGGACCCGGATATCATCATGATCGGCGAGATCCGCGACCAGGAAACCGCCGAAATGGCGATCCAGGCCGCACTGACCGGGCACCTGGTGCTATCGACGCTGCACACCAACGATGCGCCCAGCGCCATCAGCCGCTTGCAGGAACTGGGCATTGCTCATTATTTGATCAAGGCCACGCTATTAGGGGTGATGGCGCAGCGCTTGGTGCGCCTTCTGTGCCCTCATTGCAAGCGGGCGGCGGGCGATATCCACGAAGCGGTTGGGTGTGCGGAATGTCGAAACAGCGGGTTTCAGGGGCGCGCCGGGGTCTACGAGATCATGGTGCTGAATGACGCCCTCAAGGCGCTGATCACTCCAGGCGCCGACGCGCAGTCCCTGCGCAGGGAGGCGGTTGCGCAAGGCATGTGCAGCCTGCGCATGGCCGGCGTGGGAAAAGTAAAGGCGGGGCTGACCACGATGGCCGAGGTGTTGCGAGTGACGCCTGGGGATTCGGTAACAAATGCTTTGATTACCGCGTGCTGAAACCGTTCTTATCGGTGACAAGACCGTTACAATCGGCCGAACGTCGTTTAACTGACACCATCAGATAGGGAATCGCTATGCAGATCGGAACCGTACTGCTTCTTTTCGTGGGCTTGGCCATCGCCATCCTGTTCATGGGCTTCAAGGTGGTCCCCCAGGGCTATCAGTGGACCGTCGAGCGCTTCGGCCGTTACACCAACACCCTCAAGCCGGGTCTCAACATCATCATTCCGGTCATGGACCGCATCGGCCGCAAGATCAACGTGATGGAAAGCGTGCTGGATATTCCGCCCCAGGAAGTCATCACCGCCGACAACGCCACCGTGCAGATCGACGCCGTGTGCTTCTTCCAGGTGGTCAATACCGCCCAGGCCGCCTACGAGGTCAACAACCTCGAACACGCTATCCGCAACCTGCTGCAAACCAATATCCGTACCGTGCTCGGCTCCATGGAGCTGGATGCCATGCTCAGCCAGCGCGACGGTATCAACGAAAAACTGTTGCGCACCGTCGATGAAGCCACAGCGCCGTGGGGCATCAAGATCACCCGGATCGAAATCAAGGACATCAGCCCGCCCGCCGACCTGATGGCCGCCATGTCCGGCCAGATGAAAGCCGAGCGGATCAAGCGTGCGCAGATCCTGGAAGCCGAAGGCCTGCGGGCGTCGGCGATCCTGACTGCCGAAGGCAAGAAGCAGGCACAGATTCTTGAAGCCGAAGGTGGACGCCAGGCCGCGTTCCTGGAGTCTGAAGCCCGTGAACGCCAGGCAGAGGCAGAAGCCCGTGCGACCCAGGTCGTTTCCGAAGCGATCGCCACCGGTAACGTGCAGGCCATCAACTACTTCGTCGCGCAGAAATACATCGATGCCCTTGGCAAGCTGGCGTCGGCCAATAACAGCAAAGTGATCCTGATGCCGCTGGAAGCCAGCCAGGTGATCGGCGCTGTCGGCGGTATTGGCGAAATCGTCAAGGCAACCTTCGACAACAAGAAAGCCTGAGGCGATCGACATGTGGGATTTCCTGCAGCATCTTTCGTTCTGGGACTGGCTCGCGCTGGGTACGGTGCTATTGATTCTTGAGGTATTCGGTGCCGGTGGTTACCTGCTGTGGATGGGTATAGCTGCGGCAGCCGTGGGCGTGATCAAGTTTCTGCTGCCGCCGCTCGGGTTGGAGTGGCAACTGTTGCTGTTCGCTGTATTGTCGATCTTGACGGCGGTGTACTGGTGGAAACGCCAGCGCAGCAGCGCCAAAGCCAGTGACCAACCGGGGCTCAATGAGCGAGGCTCGGAGCTGGTCGGTCGCGTCTTCCTGGTACATCAGGCGATTGTGGATGGTCGGGGCAAGGTAAAAGTCGGTGATGGCGTATGGATGGTGACCGGTCCTGACAGCCCTGTAGGCACTCAAGTGCGTGTGGTTGGCCTGGATGGCGTCATTTTAAAGGTTGAAACTGTTTAGTCAGTGATGGAACTCGGTTGGGCTAACTACAATCAAACCGTACAGATCACTCACCCGGAGTCACCCATCATGCGTCTTAAATATGCTGTCGCAACCCTCGCTGTGCTTTCCCTTCCAGTCGGTTCAGCCATGGCCGACAGTTTCTGGCGCAATGTCATCTCGTCGGGCGCCACTACCGGCTCGACGTACCTGACCTTCAAGGACCACAAGCTGGTGGTTGCCGCACAAGACGATGCAGGCAGCTTTGTTGCCAGCGACGGCGGCATCCGCGGCCCGTACCTGGAAGCCGCCATGCAGAAAGTCCGCGCCGATAACCCTGGCCTGCAGGCCACGGATATGGAGCTGGCCAACGCCATCCTTGCGAAGAACGCTGTTACCGAGTGATTCCCTCACTCTGAAGAATGCCGCTTTTGAAGCGGCATTTTTTTGCCCGCAATGTGACGATTCATTCACAGGCGACAGGCTATATTCAGTCGTGCCGTGCAACTATGCCGGCACTGATAAGCCTCTCATTCATCGCCAATCTGAAACGGATGCCTTCGTCGCCATGAGCCAACAGCCTTTTCTGCCGTTTTCCAAACCCACCATCGATGAAGCCACCATCTCGGCGGTCGGCGATGTACTGCGCTCGGGCTGGATCACCAGCGGACCAAAAGTGCAGGCGTTCGAAGCACAGCTGTCGGAATACTTTGGCGGCCGGCCGGTACGCACCTTCAACTCCGGCACCTGCACCATGGAGATCGCCCTGCGCATCGCCGGTATCGGGCCTGGCGATGAAGTCATCACCACACCGATCTCCTGGGTCGCAACAGCCAACGTGATCCTGGAAGTAGGTGCCACGCCGGTATTCGCCGACATCGACCCGGTCACCCGCAACATCGACCTGGCCCAGATGGAAGCCGCAATCACCCCGCGCACCAAGGCGATCATCCCGGTGTACCTGGCCGGCCTGCCCCTGGACATGCCGATGCTGTACGCACTGGCCAACAAGTACAACCTGCGCATCGTCGAAGACGCCGCCCAGGCGCTGGGCTCCAGCTGGGATGGTGAACGCATCGGCTCCACCGGGGACTTTGTATCGTTCAGCTTCCAGGCCAACAAGAACATCACCTCTTCCGAGGGCGGTTGCCTGGTGTTGAACAATGCCGAAGAAGCCCGCCTGGCAGAAAAATACCGCCTTCAGGGCGTTACCCGTACCGGCTTCGACGGCCTCGACGTGGATGTGCTGGGCGGCAAGTTCAACATGACCGACATCGCTGCAGCCATCGGCCTGGGGCAGTTTGCCCACATTGAGAAGATCACCGCCCATCGCCAGCACCTGGCACAGCACTACTTCAAATGCTTCGGCAGTGATTTCGAGGAAAAGTACGGTGCGCAACTGCCGCCGGCCGATTTCGAAAACAGCAACTGGCACCTGTTCCAGTTGGTACTGCCGGAGCGCCAGGACGGCCTGCCGGCCCGCGCGACCTTCATGGAAAAAATGCAGGCACAAGGTGTTGGCATTGGCTACCACTACCCGCCGATTCATCTGCTGAGCCTTTATCGGGCACAGGGGTTCAAGGAAGGTATGTTCCCGGTAGCGGAAAAGGTTGGGCGTTTGATCGTGTCGTTGCCGATGTTTACGGCGATGACAGAGGCGGATGTGGAGCGGGCGGTGGCGGCGGTTAAAGCGGTATTGAAAGCAGGCTGATCACTTACGACTGATGCAATTAAATGTGGAAGGGGGCGTGCTCTCGATTGCGGTGGGTCAGCCATTAATAAGCAGGCTGACACTCCACCATCGGGGGGCAAGCCCCCTCCCACATTGGTCTTGCGGTTACTCGCCGATGGCGGCTTTGTAGCCAGCAGCATCCAGCAGTTTTTCCAGATCAGCCGGGTTGCTTGGCTTGAGCTTGAAGATCCACGCGCCGTAAGGATCGGAGTTCAGCAGCTCAGGACTACCGCTCAGTTCTTCGTTGACGGCAATCACTTCGCCGGCAACCGGAGCGTAGATATCCGAGGCTGCCTTCACCGACTCAACCACACCCGCCTGGCCTTCGGCTTTAAACGTAGCGCCGACTTCGGCCAACTCAACAAACACCACATCACCCAGAGCTTCCTGAGCATGGTCGGAGATCCCGACAGTCACAGTACCGTCAGCTTCCAGACGGGCCCATTCGTGACTTTCGGCAAAACGCAGGTCGGCAGGGATATTGCTCATAGTCTGTGTCCTCAAGAAGTAGTGTCAGCGGCCATTGGCCTGCCGGAAATAGTTAGATCAAGGTTTTGCCATGACGCACGAAGGTCGGTTTGACCACTCGAACCGGGTACCACTTGCCGCGGATTTCCACTTCGGCCCGATCGGCCGTCGCCGTCGGTACACGCGCCAGGGCAATGGATTTGCTCAGCGTAGGAGAGAAACTACCACTGGTGATCTCCCCTTCGCCAACATTGGCGATACGAACCACCTGGTGAGCGCGTAAAACCCCACGTTCTTCCAGAACCAGCCCGACCAGTTTGAACTGCACACCGGCGGCCAGCTCTGCTTCCAGCGCCGCACGCCCGATGAAATTGCGCCCAGCAGGTTCCCACGCGATGCTCCAGGCCATGTTGGCCGCCAGGGGCGAAACGTCCTGGTGAATATCCTGGCCGTACAGGTTCATCCCAGCTTCCAGCCGCAAGGTATCCCGCGCGCCGAGGCCTATGGGTGAAATCCCCGCGCCTACCAGATCGTTGAAAAACCCTGGGGCCTGATCGGCAGGCAGGACAATTTCCAGGCCGTCCTCGCCGGTGTAGCCCGTGCGCGCGATAAACCAATCGCCGTCGGCATACCCTTCAAAGGGCTTGAGCTGGTGGATCAGGGTGCCGCGAGACTGGGTGACCAGCTCGGCAATCTTCTGCCGGGCATGGGGACCTTGAATGGCGAGCATGGCCAACTCGGGCCGCTCATGCAGTTGCACTTGATAGCTGCCAAGTTGCGCCTGGATCCAGGCCATGTCCTGGTCTCGGGTGGCGGCGTTGACCACCAGCCGGTACCCGGCCTCGGTGCGGTAGACGATCATGTCGTCCACCACGCCACCCCGCTCGTTGAGCATGGCGCTGTACAACGCACGGCCACAGCCGTGCAAACGCTCGACATCATTGGCCAGCAGGTGCTGGAGCCATTCCTTGGCCTGGGGGCCGGTGATATCGATCACGGTCATATGAGATACATCGAACACCCCGCAGTCGCGCCGCACCTGATGGTGCTCCTCAACTTGCGAGCCGTAATGCAAAGGCATATCCCAACCGCCAAAATCGACCATTTTCGCGCCGAGGGCGAGATGCAGGTCATACAGAGGCGTGCGCTGTCCCATGGGTTTCTCCTTCCGGGCTTGGCGAAGGTGCGCAGCGTCGTTGCTCGTGCTGGACGCCTTGAATTACAAGGCCGGCAGCGACGTGCAGCGACTCGATCCGAAGGACGGACCGCACCGAATGCCGCGCATTGTAGCCGCAAGCCGTAGGACTGGCACCTAACCGATTGGTCGGGCGGAGCGTCGGATCAGCCCGATGACCGGCAGCAGACCCACCAGCACCAGTGTCAACGCTGGCAGAGAGGCCCGCGCCCACTCGCCTTCGCTGGTCATTTCAAAAATCCGCACCGCCAGGGTGTCCCAGCCGAATGGGCGCATCAGCAGGGTCGCGGGCATTTCCTTGAGCACATCCACGAACACCAGCAGTGCTGCACTCAGGGTGCCGGGCAGCAACAGCGGCAGATACACTTTGCAAAACAGTCGCGGTCCACTCACGCCCAAACTACGCGCAGCTTCCGGCAACGAAGGCCGGATGCGCGCCAGGCTGTTTTCCAGCGGCCCGTAGGCCACCGCCAGAAAGCGCACCAGATACGCCAGCACCAGCGCCGACAGGCTGCCCAGCAACAACGGCTTGCCCGCCCCTCCGAGCCAGCCGGACAACGGCACCACCAGTTCACGGTCCAGGTAACTGAACGCCAGCATGATCGACACCGCCAGCACCGAGCCCGGCAAGGCATAGCCGACATTGGCCAGGCTGATACCGGAGCGGATCGCCCGGGTCGGCGCCAGACGGTTGGCGAACGCCAGTACGAGCGCCACGCTGACCGTGATCAGCGCCGCAATGCTGCCCAGGTAAAGGGTGTGGACGATCAGGCCCGAATAGCGCTCATCCAGATCGAACCGTCCACGCTGCCAGAACCAGACCACCAGTTGCAGCACCGGGATGACAAAGGCGCAGGCGAACACCAGGCCACACCATCCACTGGCCGCTACCGCTTTGATCCCCTTCAAGTGGTACAGCGCCTTACCCCGGGGACGCTCGTTGCTGGACCGGCTGGCGCCCCGGACTCGACGCTCGCCGTACAGCACCAGCATCACCACCAGCAGTAACAGGCTGGCCAGTTGGGCCGCGCTGGACAGGCTGAAAAAGCCGTACCAGGTCTTATAGATGGCGGTGGTGAAGGTATCGAAGTTGAACACCGAAACCGCACCGAAGTCCGCCAGAGTCTCCATCAAGGCCAGGGCCACGCCCGCGCCAATCGCCGGGCGCGCCATGGGCAGTGCGACGCGCCAGAATGCTTGCCAGGGCGATTGTCCCAACACCCGCGCGGCTTCCATCAAGCCTTTGCCCTGGGCGAGGAATGCGCTGCGCGCCAGCAAGTACACGTAGGGATAGAACACCAGCACCAGCACGATGATCACACCGCTGGTGGAACGCACCCGTGGCAGGCGCAAGCCGGTGCCGAACCATTCGCGCAGCAGAGTCTGCGCGGGGCCTGAGAAATCCAGCAGGCCGACAAACACGAAGGCCAGCACATAGGCGGGAATGGCAAAGGGCAGCATCAACGCCCAGTCGAGCCAGCGCCGTCCAGGGAATTCGCAGAGGCTGGTGAGCCAGGCCAGGCTTACGCCCAACAGGGTGACCCCAACGCCGACACCGAGCACCAGGGTCAGGGTGTTACCCAGCAGGCGCGGCATCTGGGTTTCCCAGAGATGGGACCAGATTTGCGCGTCGATGCTTTGCCAGGACAGCAACAGCACGCTCAGCGGCAGCAGCACCAGGGCGGCGACGCTGAAGACCGGCAGGTACCAGCGGCGTTGGGCGGGGTAGGCCAAAGGTTAGCTCTCGTTTGATGAATAGCTTGAAACCACCACACTCCAACGTGGGAGGGGGCTTGCCCCCGATGGCGGAGTCTCAGTCTATTCATCAGTGACTGATCTACCGCCATCGGGGGCAAGCCCCCTCCCACATGTTGATCTGCGGCGCTTTACAAATTCAGTTCCAGCCTGCGCGATCCATCAGGCGAATGGCTTCAGCCTGGCGCTTGCCCGCCACTTCCACCGGCAATGTATCCGCCACGAACTTGCCCCAGGTCGCCACTTCAGCGGACGGAGGTACCGCCGGGTTGGCCGGGAATTCCTGGTTCACATCGGCAAAGATCTTCTGCGCCTCAGGCGTGGTCATCCACTCCACCAGCGCCTTGGCGGCTTCCGGGTGTGGCGCGTGCTTGGTCAAGCCGATGCCCGACAGGTTCACGTGCACGCCACGGTCGCCCTGGTTCGGCCAGAACAGCTTCACCGCCAGGTCCGGCTTTTGCTTGTGCAAGCGGCCGTAGTAGTAAGTATTGACGATACCCACATCGCACTGCCCGGCGTTGATGGCCTCCAGCACGGCAATGTCGTCCGAGAACACGTCGGTGGACAGGTTATTCACCCAACCCTTGACGATTTCTTCGGTCTTGGCCGCGCCGTGGGTTTCGATCAGGGTGGCGGTCAGCGATTGGTTGTAGACCTTTTTCGCCGTGCGCAGGCACAGGCGGCCTTCCCACTGTTTGTCGGCCAGGGCTTCGTAGGTGGTCAGGTCACCTGGTTTAACCCGGTCGGTGGAATAGGCGATGGTCCGCGCGCGCAGGCTCAAACCGGTCCAGGCGTGCGCCGAAGAGCGGTATTGCAGGGGAATGTTCTTGTCGATCACCGGGGAGGTGAACGGTTGCAGAATGCCCATTTGCTCGGCCTGCCAGAGGTTGCCGGCATCCACGGTGAGCAGCAGGTCGGCGGTGGCGTTTTCGCCCTCGGCCTTGATGCGTTGCATCAGCGGGGCTTCCTTGTCGGTGATGAATTTTACCTGCACACCGGTCTTTTGGGTGTAGGCGTCGAACACCGGTTTGATCAGTTCGTCGATACGCGAGGAGTAGACCACCACCTCGTCGGCGGCCTGCACGGTGGTGCTGCCGATCAGGGTGAGTGCCAGGGCAGTCAGGAGGCGCTTGGGTGCCAACATGGGTGCGGTCTCTCATTTGCAAAGTAGGCGCAAATGATAGGGACTCACATTTGGTAACGCTCGGTGCAGGCGTTACCAAATGTTGCACAGACGTGTCAGGGCTTGGCCAGGTCCGGCAGATCCCCGGTCAACCCGAGGGCCTGGCGCACAAACACGGCCTTGGCTTCGGGCATCTGGTCGACCATCTTCAGCCCGGCATTACGCAACCAGCGCAGCGGCAGTTGATCGGCCTGGAACAAGCGCTCAAAGCCTTCCATCGCCGCCATCAAGGCCAAGTTATGCGGCATGCGGCGGCGCTCGTAACGGCTGAGCACCTTCACATCGGCCAGACGTTCACCGCGCTCGGTGGCCGACAACAACACTTCGGCCAGCACCGCCGCATCGAGGAACCCCAGGTTGACGCCCTGCCCGGCCAATGGGTGGATGACGTGGGCGGCGTCGCCGATCAACGCCAGGCCCTCGGCCACATAGCGTTTGGCGTGGCGCTGGCGCAAGGGCACGCACACGCGCGGATCGGCGCTGACCACGCGGCCAAGGCGCCCTTCAAAGGCGCGCTCCAGCTCACGGCAGAAGCTTTCATCACCCAACGCCATCAGGCGTTCGGATTCAGCCGGCGTAGTCGACCAGACGATCGAACACCAATCCTCCTGCCCATCCCGCTCCAGCGGCAAAAACGCCAGCGGGCCGGTGTCGGTAAAGCGTTGCCAGGCCGTGCGCTGGTGCGGCTGGCTGCTGCGCACGCTGGTAACGATGGCGTTATGCAGGTAGTCCCATTCACGGGTCGCGGTGCCGGTCAGGCGGCGCACGGCGGAGTTGGCGCCATCGGCGGCCACCACCAGCGGCGCGCGCAATTTGCGACCATCGGCCAGGGTCAGCAGCCAGTCATCGCCGGAACGACGCATCTGCTCCAGGCGCGCATTCGCCAGCAGGCCCAGGTCGCAGTCGTGCAGACGGTCGAGCAACGCATCCTGGACCACGCGGTTCTCGACGATATGCCCAAGCACTTCGGCATGCACACTGGCGGCCGAAAAGTGGATCTGCCCGGTGCCGCTGCCGTCCCACACCTGCATCTCGCCGTAGGGGCTGGCGCGTCGTTCAACGATGCCATCCCACACACCGAGGCGCTCGAGAATGCGTTGGCTGGCAGCCGACAAAGCGCTTACACGCGGTTCGAAGGCCGCCGTGCGGTCGAACGGCTTGACGCTCAGCGGGCTGCCGTCGAGCAGCAACACTTGCAGGCCACTGCCCTGCAACGCCAGCGCCAGGGCGCTTCCGACCATTCCGGCCCCGACAATCAGCACATCTGCGCGCATGTCCATGCTTTAAGCCTGTCTCGCTGGCGGCTTGCGCCGCACGTAAAGGGTTTTGTCGACCCGCGCCACCAGGGTGCCGGAGCCGTCATGAATCTGCACCTTGAGGTGGGGCAAGTACTTCTCGCCACCTTCGGTCTGTCGACGCACCTCATCCAGCAAGGCCTCGTCGATGGAAAATTCGGCATACACAGGGCCCTTGCCCGGCGAAATGAAGTCGATGCTCGCGGCCTTGTCCCACACGATGTAATCGCGGCCCAGGTTCTCCATCAACATCAGCATGTAGAACGGATCGACCATCGAATACAGGCTGCCGCCGAATTGCGTGCCGACGTAATTGCGGTTGTACCAGCCCAGGCCCAGGCGCACTTTGACGTGACGAAAATCGGCGCTCATGTGCTGCACGCTAACCCCGGCGCCCAGGTACGGCGGATACAGGGTCATGACCCAACGCAACAACCGCGCCTTGCCCAACCGTTCAACCAACCACTTACGCATCGGGACGCGTACCCAGGCCCATGGCCTGACGGGCGAACCAACGCTTGGCCGGTGGCAACAGGTCCAGGCCCAGCAGGCCCATATTGCGGCCCATGGCGACCAGCGGTTGCGCACTGCCAAACAGCCGCGTGACCTGGTCGGAGAACCCCACGGTCAACTTCTGATCCATGCGCTGACGTTCGCGATAAGCCTGCAACGTCGCCAGGTCACCCGGCACCGCTGGCCCGGCCAGCAAGGCCTCGGCCAAGGCGTACGCATCACGCAGGGACAGGTTGAACCCCTGCCCGGCAATCGGGTGCAGGCTGTGGGCGGCATTGCCGAGGATCGCCAGGTGCGAGCGCACTTGCTCTTCGGCTTCCACCAGGGTCAACGGATACAAATGACGGGCGCCCACTTGCTTGAGGGTGCCCAGGCGGTAGCCGAACACACTCTGCAATTCACTCAAGAAGCTGCGCTCATCGAGATTGGCCAGGCGCTGTGCGTCCATGCCGATCCGGGTCCACACCAGGGCACAACGGTTGTCCGGCAGCGGCAGCAGGGCCATGGGGCCTTCATCGGTGAAACGCTCGAACGCTTCGCCGTTGTGGGCCTCGCTCGGGGTGACGTTGGCGATCAGCGCGCTCTGGTTGTACGGACGGGTTTTCACGCCAATGCCCAGTTGCTCGCGCAGGCCGGAGCGGCCGCCGTCGGCCAGCACCGCGAGGTCGCACTCCAGCACGGTTTCATCGTTTAGGGTCAGGCGGTAGCCATCGGGCAACGGCTCCATGCGCGCGACTTCCGCCGGGCAGCGCCAACTTACCACGTCCTGGTCCAGGCCTTGCCACAGGCATTGGCCAAGCCAGGCGTTTTCCACCACGTAACCGAGGGCCGGCACGCCTTCCTCCATGGCCGACAGCCGCGCGGTGGAGAAGCGCCCACGGTCCGACACATGGATCTGCTTGATCGGTTCGGCGCGGCGCGAGATCTGTTGCCACAGGCCCAGGCGCTGATAAATCTGCCGGGCGCCGTAGGACAGCGCCGAAGACCGCGCATCATAGCTTGGCTGGTAGCTGTCGCCGGGCGCGAAGGGTTCGATCAGCACGATCTTCCAGCCACGCGCCTTGGCCCCGGCCTGCAAGGCCAGCGCCAGGCTCGCGCCCACCAGGCCGCCGCCGATAATCGCCAGGTTGACCCGGCTCATCGGGCAGCCGCCATCAGGGCTTCGATTTCAACGACGCCCTTGGGTGCGCCGCCGGTCAGAATTTCACAGCCTTGCTTGGTCACCACCACGTCGTCCTCGATGCGTACGCCAATGCCACGCCATTTCTTCGCTACGGTCTGGTTATCCGGCGAAATGTAGATGCCCGGTTCCACGGTCAACGCCATGCCGACTTCCAGCACACGCCATTCGCCGCCCACCTTGTACTCGCCCACGTCATGCACATCCATCCCCAGCCAATGGCCGGCGCGGTGCATATAGAAGGGCTTGTAGGCTTCACTGGCGATCAGCTCGTCGATGTCGCCCTTCAGCAAGCCCAGCTTCACCAGCCCGGCAGTGATGACCTGCACCGTCGCCTCGTGGGCCTGGTTCCAATGCTTGTTCGGCGCGATCTCGGCAAAGGCGGCTTCCTGGGAAGCCAGCACGATTTCATAGATCGCCTTCTGTTCCGGTGAAAATTTGCCGTTGACCGGCCAGGTGCGCGTGATGTCGCTGGCGTAGCAGTCGATTTCGCAACCGGCATCGATCAGCACCAGGTCGCCGTCCTTGAGCACGGCGTCATTCTGCTGGTAATGCAGGATGCAGCTGTTGCGCCCGGCGGCGACGATGGAGCCGTAGGCCGGCATCTTCGCGCCGCCCTTGCGGAATTCGTAATCCAGTTCGGCTTCCAGGCTGAACTCATGCAAGCCGGCGCGGCTGGCTTGCATCGCCTTCACATGGGCGGCACAGGAAATTCGCGCAGCCTCGCGCATCACCTTCACTTCCGCCGCCGATTTATACAGGCGCATGTCGTGGAGCAGATGATCCAGGGCAACAAATTCGTTCGGTGGCTGGGCGCCAAGGTGCGCTTTAGAGCGGATGACGTTGATCCACTCCATCAGGTGCCGATCGAATTCGGCGTTGCTGCCCATGGCCGAGTACACCCGGTCGCGGCCTTCGATCAGGCCTGGCAGGATGTCGTCGATATCGGTGATGGGGAAGGCATCGTCGGCGCCAAAGTCACGGATTGCGCCTTCGGTGCCGGCACGCAGGCCGTCCCACAACTCGCGCTCGGCGTTGCGTTCGCGGCAGAACAGCACGTACTCGCCATGCTGGCGGCCGGGCATTAGCACGATCACGGCTTCCGGTTCGGGGAAACCGCTCAGGTACTGGAAGTCGCTGTCCTGGCGGTAGACGTGCTCCACATCGCGATTGCGGATAGCCACGGCGGCGGCCGGCAGGATCGCGATGCTGTTGGGTTCCATCTGCGCCATGAGCGCCTTGCGGCGCCGGGTGTATTCCGCTTTGGGGATATGGATCATGGGCAGATTGGCTTCCTTTCTTAGTGCAGCGAAGGCTTGGGTGCGGCAGGTTCAGCGGACTTCTTGGTCTCGGTGAACAGCAGCAACGGCGCGACGCGCAGGTATTCCATGACTTCCATGTAGTCGCCTTCGCCGTCTTCGGACTCTTCCAGGGCATCTTGCACCTGGGAGATGGCCGCCAGGTCCTGCAGCACTTCCTTGGCGTCGGTGCTCAGTTCAAGGCCACCAGCATTCACGCCGAAACCGTGGAGGAAGCCCTGGCACCATTGGCCCAGTGCGGCGGCGCGTTCGGTGAGCGGTGCATCGTCGGTCGGCAGCAGCAGGACCACGGTGACGTCATCACCGGTCAGCTCGCCCTTGACCATCTCTTGCAGGCCGATCAGCGCGTTACGCACGCTTTCGGTCGGTTCGGTTTCCAGCAGCTCGGCCACATCGGCCAGCCAGTTGTCGGCATCAAAGCCAACGCCGGTGCAGCTGCGGCCGAGCAGCACGCCGTGCAGTTCGGCAGGCGAGCAAGGGTGACCGCTGGTGCTCAGCAGTTTGGAAAAAGCATCGTACGGGGAGTTCTGAATGGGCATGGTGAGCTAGGCGCCAGACGGCGCAATGTCTAGAATGGAGCGCTGTATCCTAGCACCGGCAGACGTACCAAGACTATCAAGGGCGTCAGATCGTTTATCCTGCAGTTGCCATTCATCAGACAAATCCAGTGGAACCCAATGGAAGACACCGACCTGCAAGCGCTGATGGCCAGACTCGAATTGCTAATTACTCGGGTCGAGCAACTTAAGAGCCAAAACGGACTCCTATTAGCTCAGGAAAAGACCTGGCGCGAGGAACGCGCTCACCTCATTGAAAAAAACGAAATCGCCCGGCGTAAGGTCGAATCGATGATTTCGCGCCTGAAGGCCCTGGAGCAAGACTCATGAGTTCAAGCAATAGCGTCACCGTGCAGATCCTCGACAAAGAATATTCGATCATCTGCCCACAGGAAGAGCGCAGCAACCTGGTGAGCGCCGCCCGCTACCTGGACGGCAAGATGCGTGAAATCCGCAGCAGCGGCAAAGTGATCGGCGCCGATCGCATCGCCGTGATGGCCGCGCTGAACATTACCCACGATCTGCTGCATAAGCAGGAGCGCCCTGACGCACAGGCCAGCGGGTCGACACGCGAGCAGGTGCGTGACCTGCTCGAACGCGTCGATCTGGTGCTTTCCAGCGACTCAGAGGCACCCAAGGGCTGATTGCCGCGACTGTTTAAGGTATACTCGCCCCACTCCCTGGCGTGTTTGCCAGTCGGCGATGTCCCTGAGCCGATTCGCACTACCCTGGAAGTTGCACGTTGGGCTGGTGTGCATGTCCGCTAGACGGAAAGCCTTAAAGCCTACTGCATCTTCCACCTTGAACTTTCGGGTTCAAGGGCTAAGTCGACAGCGGCTCTGTCGGGGAGCCTGAATTCCAGAACTCAATGCCAGTCCCCGGACTGGCATTGTTTTATGAGCCGAAAACCATGAACGAACCTGCGCCGCTTTCCCGTCCGCACCTTCGACGCATGTTGCGCAAAGCTCGCCGCGCCCTCACGCCGAGCGAGCAGCGCCAGGCCGCCCACGGCCTGTATCGGCAATTGGCGCAGCACCCGCTGTTTCGCCGGGCCAAACATATTTCCTTGTATCTACCGACGGACGGTGAAATTGATCCGCGCCTGCTGCTGCGCGCGGCACAGCGCCGGGGCAAGGCCACTTACCTGCCGGTGCTCAGCGCCTGGCCACGGACCAAGATGGTGTTTCAGCGCGTGAAGCCTGGGGAAAAGTTGCTGCCCAACCGCTTTCGCATTCTGGAGCCACGGGTCAATGCCAGGCGCCAGCGCAAGGTGTGGGCGCTGGATCTGGTGTTGCTGCCGTTGGTGGGGTTCGATGATGCAGGTGGCCGCCTGGGCATGGGCGGCGGTTTCTACGACCGCAGCCTCGCCTACCTGGCGCGTCGCCAGGGCTGGCGCAAGCCGACACTGCTGGGCCTGGCCCATGAATGTCAGAAGGTCGATCGATTGGCACAGGCCAGCTGGGATGTGCCATTGGCTGGCACCATCACCGACAAGCAGTGGTATGTCGCAGAAACGCCGCTGGAAGCCGCGGCGCCTTGAAGAAGGGTTAACGCTTGAAAGGTTGCGGCTGCTGCTGAGCCAGTTCAACCGGCGCATCGGTCTTGTTCGACCACAAGCTTTGCGCATACCCGGTGGTCACGACGCCCAGACCAAATAAAATCACCAATATCCATAGTAAATCCGGTTTACGTTGCATCGATTGCCCCCCTTCAGGCACCTCGTACACGATGACAACAACGTTCCAAGGTAGTCCGTTGCAGCTGCGTCAAGCTTAAAATCCCGGCATTCTGCGATAACGTGAACCAACACGCAAACCTTGACGCCAACCGACTGTCGGTTTGTCATCAAATTGCCTGACAACTTGCCCACTGCCTTTTTCAGGAGCGCAAAAATGGCCTACTGGCTGATGAAATCCGAGCCCGACGAACTCTCCATCAACGGCCTGGAAAAGCTTGGCGAGGCGCGCTGGGACGGGGTGCGCAACTACCAGGCACGCAACTTCCTGCGCGCCATGGCGGTGGGTGACCAATTTTTCTTCTACCACTCCAGTTGCCCCGAGCCGGGCATTGCCGGCATCGGCAAAATCATCGAAGCCGCCTACCCCGACCCTACCGCGCTGGAGTCGGACAGCCATTACTTCGACGCCAAGGCCAGCCCGGAGAAAAACCCGTGGAGTGCGATCAACGTCGCGCACGTCCAGACCTTTCCCAAGGTGCTCGGCCTGGGCTACCTGAAACAGCAAACCGCCCTCGCCGAATTGCCATTGGTACAAAAAGGCAGTCGTCTTTCCGTGATGGCGGTCACGCCAGCGCAATGGGCCGTGATCATGGATCTGCTTTAACTGACCGGAATCAAAACCCTCCAGGGCAAAACCGGTCACACTGGGTCGTTAATGCCGCAGGAAGCAGCCATGTCGACGAATCATCACACCTCCCGCGTTTTCGCTATCGCGCTGATCGCTCTGTTAGTGGGCGCTGGCGGCTTTGGTTACTGGCGCTCCACCCAGGATCGCTTGCCCGACGGCCTGAGCATGGGCAATGGCCGCCTGGAATCCACCGAAGTGCAGATTGCCGCCAAGATCCCCGGGCGCCTGGCCGAGGTGCGGGTGGATGAAGGTGACAAGGTGCTCAAGGGCCAACTGCTGGCGCGCATGGACACCCGCACCCTGGAAGCCCAACGCGCCCAGGCCGAAGCTGAAGTACTGCGTGCCAAGGAAAATTTCGCCGCCGCAGAAGCCAATGTGCAACTGCGCCAAAGCGAGCAACTGCTGGCCCATCAGGAACTCAAGCGCACCCAGGAGCTGTACAAGCGCGGCTTTGCCAGTAGCCAGTTGATCGACCAACAGCAGGCCCGCCAGAACACCGGCAACGCCGCCGTGATCGCCGCGCAAGCCCAGGTCAATTCGGTAAAGGCCGCCATCGGTGCCGCACAGGCTCAAGTCGCCCAGCTCACCAGCGAAATCGATGACAGCAGCCTGCGCGCGCCCATCGACGGGATTATCCAACTGCGCCTGGCCGAGCCCGGCGAGGTCCTCGGTGCCGGCGGGCGCGTGCTGTTGCTGATCGATCCCGAGGATCAGTACATGAACCTCTACCTGCCCGCCTCCGTCACCGGTCGCCTGACGGTGGGCAGTGACGCACGCATCCTGCTCGATGCCCTGCCCCAGCAGCCGCTGCCGGCCAAGATCAGTTTTGTCGCCGCCAAGTCGCAGTTCACCCCCAAGGAAGTGGAAACCCGCGACGAACGACAAAAACTGGTATTTCGCGTCAAGCTGCGCCTGACCCAACCCAGCGCCGTGCCCCAGGCCAAACCGGGCATGCCCGGCGCCGGCTACGTGCGCATGGCTGATATCGACTGGCCGGCCAACCTGCAATGACCGGCCTGGCGCTGCACGCCACCGGCATCAATCACCGTTACGGCAAGCAGCAGGCCTTGATCGACATCGCCTTCAGCCTGCCCACCGGCACGCGCTGCGGACTGATCGGCCCGGATGGGGCGGGCAAGTCGAGCCTGTTGGGGTTGATCGCTGGGGTTAAAAAGCTCCAGGACGGCCAACTGGAGGTGCTCGGCGGCGCCATCCAGGACCGTCGTCACCGCAACAGCCTGTACCCACGCATCGCCTTCATGCCCCAGGGCCTGGGCGGCAACCTGTACCCCGAGCTGTCCATCAGCGAAAACATCCGCTTCTTTGCCACGCTGTTCGGCCTGTCCAAAGCCGACTGCGACCAGCGCATGCACAACTTGCTGCTGGCCACCGACCTCGCGCGCTTCGCCGAGCGCCCGGCCGGCAAACTCTCCGGTGGCATGAAGCAGAAGCTCGGCCTGTGCTGCGCGCTGATCCACGACCCGGACTTGTTGATCCTCGACGAACCCACCACCGGCGTCGACCCGCTG